>Ga0116171_10000198_pt1 | contig 63288 bp, 60 predicted proteins | sample AD_JPNHW2_MetaG_FD_89798 | JGI IMG/M metagenome (GOLD analysis project Ga0116171, IMG submission 89798) | Active sludge microbial communities of municipal wastewater-treating anaerobic digesters from Japan - AD_JPNHW2_MetaG | ecosystem: Engineered > Bioreactor > Anaerobic > Digestate | place...
CAAAGACATTCGCGCAGAATGCCCGCGGGCGGATTGGGGTCGCATTTGGCGTTTTGCCAATCCGAATCGTTATAGTCGTGTGTATTCCACGCGGGGTCGTCGAGGCGGGCGTCGAAGTACTCTCCGCAGCGCAGGTGGTTGAAAATGATGGGGGAGCGGTCGAAGGAATATTTCCAAACCGTGTCGCTTTTTAAGACGATTTCATCGTCAAGTTCAAGTTCAAACGCGAATTTGGGCTTGTCCCGCCACGGGGCTTTATCATGATCCCAGGGGGTGGGATAACTCTCGTCGTAAAAACCGTTGCCCAAAATCGCTGCGGCAATGTTTTCTCCGGGTTTGAGAAACTTGGTCACATCGTAGCGATTGTACCAAAGAGTTTTGGTGTAATCGCTGACCGGGGCGGTGAACAGGTCAGTCGTGACGCGTTGGCTGTTCAGCCAATAATAGCCGTAACCGAGGCCGCAGACGGTCAGGACGGCTTTTTTAAAGGGCCTGTCCGGCAGCAGCATAAATTTACGCCGAAATAACGGTGCGGTATCGGATTCACGGTTTGTGGTGATGAAATCGGTGTTGGTCATGGGGATACCGGCTTTCGGGTTAATTCAGAATGCAGCAAATCGAAATTTTGAGTTTTATATCAATGACACGGATGTATGATTTCTGCCACGGCATTGTTTTGGCAATAGCCGATGCATTTCATGCACCCTCTGCATTTATAAAAATCAACCCATGGTTTATCTTCGGTGCTCTCTCTGATGATGGCGTCACCATCGCATTTCTCTTTGACATGGCAAGTGGAACAGTTTTTACAGAATTCCGGTTTTATAATGGCTTTTTCATATTCTCCTCGTAATCCGTCATTGCGAGCGAAGCGCGGAAATCCAGACCGTTGTGGCAATTAAAGTTGCTTTGCAAAGACAGTGGGCATTAGGACTTCAGACGCGCGAAATTGGCCATGATGCGCTTGGTGCCGGAGGTGTCGAAGGCGATTTCGAGCAGGGTGTCGCCGCCCATCGGCGTGATTTTTGTGATCATGCCTGCGCCGAACGAGGGGTGGATCACGCGCTGACCGACGTTGAAATTCAGTGCGGAGCCGGTGGCGGGTCTCGGGGTCGGCGGGGCATACGGTGCGGGACGGGAAGCGCCGGAAAGTCCGGACGCAGGCGCGTGATAGGAACCGGCGGGGCGTTTTAAGAAGTTCACTGCACCGCCGGAGGGGATGTCGATCTGCGGTTTACAGACGGTTTTATAATCTTCGGGGATGTCTTCGGCGAAACGGGAGAGCTTGTTTCGTGAAGTGCTGCCGTAGAGCAGGCGGGCGGTACAGTGGGTCAGAATCAAACGCTTTTTGGCGCGGGTGAACGCGACATAAGCAAGACGGCGTTCCTCCTCAACCTCAGCCTGTTCGAACAAGCTTAAATAACTCGGGAAGACGTTTTCCTCGCAGGCGGCGACGAATACAGTTTCGAACTCCAGCCCTTTTGCGCCGTGCACCGTCATCAGTACGACCGCTTCGGCAGTGTCGTCATAATTATCAAAATCGGTCATCAGCGCGCAGTCCTCCAAAAATCCGTCGAGCGACGGCTCGGCGGCGGACTGCTCGTACTTTTTGATTTCGGATAATAATTCGGTGACGTTTTCAACCCGCCCTTGCTCGGTGAATCCGCCGGCTTCGAGCATGGTCAGGTAACCGCTCTGCTGCAACAATTCGTAATAGACCTCGGAAAGCGGTTTTCCGCTCTCGACCATTCCCCGAAGATCGGCGATCATGTTGCCGAAAGCCATCAAGGGTTTGGATTTTGCCGAAAGAGCGGCATACTGGTCGGCTGTAAAAATCACGTCCATCATCGGGAGATTTTGCTCTTTGGCGATCTTTTTGACCGTTTCCAAGGTGCCGTCGCCGATTCCGCGCTTAGGTTCATTGATAATGCGGCTTAAGCGCAGTTCGTCCGCGCTGTTGTTGATGAGCGCAAGATACGCCAACATGTCTTTGATCTCTTTGCGGTCGTAAAAACGCAGGCCCCCGAAGACCCGGTAGGGAATACTGCGGCTGACGAGAGCACGTTCGAGAGAACTCGAAATCGCGTTGACCCGGTAAAGAACCGCAAAATCACTGTATGCAGAGCCGCTTTTGACTGCGCTTTGAATCTCGGATGCGATATAATTGGCTTCGTCGCGCTCGTCGGAGCAGCAACGTTGTAAGACCTTATCGCCCTTACCGCCTGCCGTCCAGAGGGTCTTGCCCTTGCGGCTGGTGTTTTTGGCGATTACGGCATTGGCGCTGTCGAGGATATTCGCGGTTGAGCGGTAGTTTTGCTCGAGGCGGATGACCGTTGCGTTCGGGAAGTGCTGCTCGAACGAGAGGATGTTTTCGATGGTCGCGCCGCGGAATTTGTAGATGCTCTGGTCGTCGTCGCCGACCACGCAGAGGTTGCCGTGTTTTCGGGCGAGCATCGAGATGAGTTTATATTGGACCATGTTGGTGTCCTGATACTCATCGACAAAGATGTATTGAAATTTATTTTGATAATGCTCGAGGACGTCGGGGTTTTCTTCAAAGAGCTTGACCGTATGCAGCAAAATGTCGTCGAAGTCGAGGGCGTTGTTTTCCCTCAGCCGCTTCTGGTATTCCACATAGATTTTATATACAACCTGTTTGTAATAATCGTTTCCGGCGGAAAGGGCGTAATCGGCGGGCAGGATAAAATCGTTCTTTGCCGCACTGATGGCATTTTTAATCGTCTTGGAGGAAAAATTGCGGTCGTCGACGGCGAGGTCTGTGATGATCTGTTTGATCATTCGGGCGCTGTCGTCGGAGTCGTAAATCGTGAAATTGCCGGACATGCCGACGCGCTCAATGTCTCGGCGCAGAAACCGCACGCAGGCCGCGTGGAAGGTCGAGGCCAATATCGATTCGGCCTGCGCGCCGACGGAACGGGAGAGGCGATCGCGCAGCTCCTGAGCGGCTTTGTTCGTAAATGTGATTGCGAGAATCGACCAGGCCGATGGGACATCGGTGGCAATCAAATGGGCAAAACGCGTATCGTCGGTCGAAGCGACCCCGTTTTTGGCGCAATGTTCCAAAAATACGAGGTCGTTTTCTACGAGATATCCGGGGATTTCATCACTGTGAAAAGCGTTGCCGAATTTGAGCAGGTAAGCGATGCGGTTGATGAGTACCGTCGTCTTTCCGCTGCCCGCACCGGCAAGAATGAGCAGCGGCCCTTTGACGCAAAAGACCGCTTCCCGCTGCTGCGGATTCAGCGAGGCAAACCGTTTTTGCAGCGCTTCCCGCTTATATTCGTTAAATCTGCTGATATTCAAAACAAATCCGTTCCTTATATTATTCAGCTTTTTGCCGTAATGTCGACCAGAATGGTGTAGGTACCGACCGCCCAGACCATCTTTCCTTCGGTGGAAACAATTCTGACCCGAAGGGAAATCTGGCCTCCGGTAAGGCTGTTGGGGTCGAGTGTCGCGACAGCCCGGAGATTGTCGCTCGAGATACCGCTGTAATCACTTGAAGGCGCAAAAACTTTGACGTTTTCAAGTACCTGTGTTGCCACCGTCACCGAATAGCCGCTCAAATTTATATCGTTGATATTATCAAACCCGATATTGTTGATAGAGAGAGTTTTGGATTTGACCTTGGAATAGTTGATGTCGACGGTGACAAATCCGGTGTTGTTGACGTCTAAAATATTTTGGCCCAGTGAAAGAGGGAAAGTTTTGCGTTCGGTTTTTTCAATGGCGGAGACATCAATACTGCCTACCGGGCAGTCGGTCATCATATCGATAACATCGGCAGGACCGGCAATTTCGATGGTAGCCGGCGTGATGCTGATATATTTGGACCAGCCATCGGGCGCATTCAGGAGTGTGATGGCGGCATTGACTTTTTTACGCTTTAAGACCGGAACCGAGACCTCGGCGGTGTTTGCCGAAAGCGTAACGCTCGGGATATTGATTTTATTTCCGTCGGCATCCAGCAGCGTGATAGGGTTGTCAATGATAAATCCGTTCGTCAGTTTTGAGGTTTTATTGCTGTATTTGACGACAGCGCGCGAGATCACCGATGAATAAGAAGTCGGTACGTCCACGGTGACCGTCGCCGGACTGACTGAGACCGAACCGAGCACATATCCGGCCGCGACACTGATGGTCCCTTCTTTTTCGGCTTCGATGGTGAGGGGCAGAGAGGTGAAGGTATCAAATTTGGCGTTGACCGGTTCGGCGGACTTCAGAACAACTTCTGCGTCGATACCTGCATTCTGAAATGAAGAGCGTAAAATCACGGAATAAGTGCCCGCCGAAATCACATCGGTAGTGATTGCCGTGACTTTGATATCGCTTGCGCTGAGAGAGCTGATAACATAGCGCGGACCGGTGACCATGACGTCGGCCGTGTCGGCATCGCTGCTGACGACTTTGAGGCCGTAGGTCTGATATAAGCCGCCGGAGGAATCGAATTCGATCGGAACGTTTTTGATGGTCTTTGTTTCCTGCACCGCGGCGCCCGTTGAGACCGCCGCCCAGATGAATACAGCAGCGATCACGGATAAAATCTGCAGAATACGCTTATTCGAGAGAATGGATGCCCAGGTCACCGGCTCGCCGTTTTTGCGGGTCAGCGGAAAAAAGGGCTTTTTACGGCCCGAGGTGAGATTATTTTTCGGATTGCTTTGTTTTTTCTCGGGATTGTTCATCACAGGCACCTTTCGCGTAAAAAGAGGACGAGGCTGCGGTTCATTTTATTTTTCGGATTTCTTTCCGTTGAAAAACCGTTTGATCGGATGTTCTTTTGCCTTGGGGGCCGGTGTCTCTAGTGCAGAGGCCAGACGTGTTTTGAGTTCCTCAATCGAAAGGCCGCGCAGCATCTGGCCATCCTCGACCACCGAAATTTTCCCGGTTTCCTCAGAAACAACGACAATAACAGCGTCCGAGACTTCGCTTAACCCAAGCGCCGCGCGGTGGCGGGTGCCGAGTTCGCGGCTGATCTCGAAATTTTGAGAAAGCGGTAAAAAGCAGCCGGCTGCCCAAATACGGTCTTTTTTGATGATCATCGCGCCGTCGTGGAGCGGGGTGTTGGGGAAAAAGATGGTACCGATCATCTCGACGGTCACATTGGCGTCGACCGGAGTTCCGGTAGCGATGATCTCGCCGAGTTTCGTTTTGCGCTCAAACACGATGAGCGCGCCGGTTTTGGAAAGAGAGAGCTCGGTGACCGCGCGGCAGACCTGTTCCACGGCATGGCCGATTTTTGCGTTTTCGATTTCGATCAGATTGACCCGGTCAAAGATATGCAGCGTATTGCCCACTTTGCTCCGCCCGATCTGTTCGAGCGCGCGCCGGATTTCGGGTTGAAACAGAATCACAACGGCTAAAATACCGACCTGAAGCAGCGAACTCATAATAAAGCTGAGTGCCACCATATCGAGCCAACTGGCGACCGCGTATAGAATCAAGACGATGACGATGCCCTTTAAAAGCTGCTCGGCGCGGGTCTGGACCGCGAGCTGAAGCACCTTATAAATCAAGTAAGCGACGATTGCGATGTCGATGATATCAATAATCAAGTGGGGGGACGAAAAACGTCCGCCGATTGTGTTGAAAAATTCAGCAATCGTATCCCACATAAATTACGGTGCCTTTCCTGAACTAACCGAGCAATCTCGTTTTTTCCATGTACTGATAAGAGACCCGAAGCGCATCGAACGGGTCGCCTTTGCAGGTGTCCTGTTCGACCATATACCACGGAATCTTCGCCTGCTTTGCCGCGCCGATGATGCCGGCAAGGTCGAGGTTTCCGTTTCCGAGCTCGGCCATCTCGCTCTTGTTTTCATAGGTAGCGGCCATGTCTTTCAGGTGCAGAGCAGCGATGCGGCTGCCGTTTTTGCGGATGAAACCGACCGGATCGATGCCCCCGGCCTGCAGCCAAAAGACATCGGCGATCAGTTTAAACCAATCGGCTTCGGTATTTTGAAGCATGATATCCATCAAGGTGACTCCGTTGTTTTTGACAAAATCGAACGCATGGTTGTGGTATGCGAAGGTAAAACCGTTTTGGGAAAGCTCTTTCGCGATCGGCGAAAAATCCCGTAAAAAGTTTTTCACGCCCGCTTCGCCGGTTTTATATTCGGCCGGCATGGCCCCGATACCCACGATTTTGCAGCCGATCGTTCTGTGGTCCTCCATAACTCCGGCTATGTTTTCACGCAGCTTCTGAGGCGGTGTATGAGACAGCGCGATTGCAAGGCCTGTCTTTTTTGCGATTTCGTCAAGCTGTTTTGCCTCTATTTCGCCGAGTGCCGAAATTTGGACACTTTTATATCCGATCCCGGCGACTTTGTGAAAGGTTTTTTCGATGTCCGCCGGGGTTTTGGTAAAGTCCCTGACGGTATACAGCTGAGCGCCGAAACCGGTGATCATTTGCATACCTCCGAAAAAAGAATCAGCATAATCTGCCGAACTCATTATAAATACTTTTTCGTTTTTTTGCAAGCATTTGCGGATTTTTTGAAAAAAATTGCGCACAATTTTCATGTGCAAAACGGTTTGGGGCCAAAACCCGAATCAGCGCTAATTCAATTGAGGGGAACTGATATGACCACATCTCTGACATCCAAGGAGCTCTGCGCGCTCGACGAACAGCTCGGGACCGAGCAGCTCCTTGTCAAACGCTGCCGTGCGGCGGCGACTGCCTGCACCGATCCGTCAATTAAACAGCATTTTACCACGATGGCCGACAGCCATCAAAAACATTATGACACCTTGAGAAAATTTTTGGGATAGAAAGGATAACGATATGCCGAGTACCCTAACTCAGGCTCAGACTATGACCGATAAAGACTATCTTGCGGAATTTCTGGATACCGAGAAACAGGTTACCGCGAATTACAACTATTACGCGGGCGAATGCGTCAACACGGAGCTGCGCTCGAGCCTGCTGACTCTGCTGGACGAAGAACATGATATCCAATCGGATATTTTCAACCAGATGCACGCGCGAGGCTGGTATCAAGTCAAAAACGCCGATCCCACCGAGCTGGAAACGGTGAAGACGAAATTTTCATCATAAATTAGTTATTAAAAATCCCGTCCGCATACCGGTTATCACGGTTTTACGGGCGGGATTTATTAATGTATAGTTTAAAGTAAAAAACGCAAAGACGGGAAAGAGATTTTGTTTATGCCGATAATTTCGGGAATATCGCTTTACGCCGGAAACTCACCATCTTACATGAAAAGCTGTTTTAGTTATCGTCGTTACCCGGGATCGGATTGACTGCTGAGGTTTTATCCGCGCCGAAGATTACCCGGTAATAGTCGTAATCGAGGATTTTGGTCGAATAGATAAATTTCCGGGAGACGATTTTTGACATGGCGCTTACATAATTCTCATCGACCGTCATGCCCGGATTGGGTGTGAAGGTCTGGGTCTTGGCGTTGAAAACGCCCTTGTCGGTCAGCCAGCTGTAATTTGAAAAAATAACCAAACCGGGAGTGTCGGAGAAAATGTCATACCCCATCAGCAGGCGGGAATCATAATCTAATCCGAACAGGTTCGACAGCGTCGGAATGATATCCATACTGCATGAAAGCTTGTCGACTGTAACCGGCTGCTGACCCTGGCAATACAGCAAAAAGATTCCTTTATACAGTTCAAAAGTCTTTTCAAGCGTTTTACCGGAAAGTTCGTCCATCTGTTCGTCGGTCAGCCCGTAGGGGTAGTGGTCGGGGCTGATCGCAATGACCGTGTTTTCCGCAATGCCGGCCTCATTGAGCCGTTTGAGCAGATATTCCATCGCCTTGTCAAGCTCGATGTTGCAGGCGTGATAGGCTTTGACCTGCAGTGAGACCGAATCGCCGTAATAATCTTCGACCGTCTGTCGGTTTTTCGTGGCCATGGCGTTGTCGTAATAGGTGTAGTCCATATGGCCGCTGACCGTCATATAAAATACGTGAAACGGCTGCTGATTGATATATTCGTCAACGCTTTTCTCCATCATCTCAAGGTCGGACTCCGGCCAGGAGCGCTCGACCTGAAGCCCGTTTCCGAGACCTTTATAGATGTAGCCCATGTTCGGCAGAGTCAGGTTGCGTTTATAGAAGGTATAGGTGTTGTTGTGATAGCCGTAGGCGCAATAACCGAGCTGGCGGAACTGGCAGGCCATGCTGAACGCCATGAAGTTATCCGCGGAACGGTAATAGCTCCAAACGCCCGATTTCGGAATCAATCCGACGTTGGCGACATATTCGCCGTCCGATGTGCTGACTGTCCAGCCGGGCGTATAAAAGTCGGTAAAATTGAAACCCTGCTGCTGCATTTTATACAGCGTCGGCGTCAGGACGGGGTCGATGGCGTAGGGCGAAAAGGACTCGGCGGTAATTAAAATTAAATTTTTACCTTTAAACAGGCCGGTATACCCGTTCGTTTTGGTTGGCGTCAGCGAGGAGAAATACTGATGCATCTTGAGCAGGTTTTCATCCTTCTCGTTGGCGATCAAAGACGCCCAGTCAATGTCCATAACCTGATCTTCATAACCGGTTTGGGTGGGTGCTGTGCTTCCCGATGAGGCAGAGGAAGTATCGCGGGGATCGTCATCGGGAGCCTGTGCCTCGAAGCCGAACAGCGTATGTTTGAGGTCGAGCCGGGTCGTGGTCAGAAGGCCGAAGCGGTTGACCGTAAGATCGGGATTGAAGGAATCGAAATACATGAATTTGCTTGAGATGTCGCCGGTGTCGGAACTGAAAACAATCAAAACCGCGAGGCCGTAAAAGACCGCAGAGGCCCCGGCGTTCAGCAGAGAAAACCGCCAGTTGGTCTTGCGGGGAAGCAAGAACTTTTTTCCGAAAAGAATCAGCAGCAAAGACGGGACAAACAGCAAAATGATGACCGGAGACGTTCTCCAGATACCGTTGAGCGCGGCTTTCCAGAAGTTTGTGATTGCGTCGCCGCCGCCCTGGATCGAATAGATCACCATAAAAGTTTTGAAAATCGTGTGGTAGACGGCTTGGGTTGAAAACCAGATCCAAAGAAAAATACTGATGAACCGTGCGATCCGCAGATTGGTTTTTTGAGAAAACAGCGTGCAGAGCATCGTCAGAAGAAAACCGATCGACAGCGAAAACAATGTCATAAAGAAAAGACCGATATTGAGCGGATTCTGATAATCGGCAATCTTAAGAACGATTTCCATATAGATGACGGCGATCGGGAAAAACAGCCAGAACCACCGTTTTTTGATAAAAGTTTTAAATTCGCCGTTTTCTCTCTTTACGGGCTTTTTTTTGCCGGTTCTCATAAAATCTCCCCCGATTTCCTTCTTGGGTATGCCTGCATATTGTAACACCGGCGGACGAAAATTGCAACATTGACAGCGGCAGCCCGAAGAGGTAGAATGGCACAAGAAACTCACGAAAGAGGGTTATATGATGTCAAAAGTAAATCCCGAAATACTGGTTCCGATTTTTACCCCGTTTAAAAGCGATTATTCCGTGGATTACGACGCTCTGAAAAAACTCGTGCGCAGCGTTCTTGACAAAGGCGCCGATGGGCTTTATACCGGCGGGAGCTCCGCCGAATTTGTTTTGTTGACTGAGGAAGAGCGCAACAAGACGCTCGAAGCTGCTGTAAAAGCCGCAGACGGTGCGCATATCGTGGCGCACATCGGTTCTCCGGGCGTCGACAATGCCATCGGATTCGCCAAATACGCCGCGAAACTCGGTGCGAACGCAGTTGCTTCAGTCCCACCGTTTTATTATCCCTATAAACCCGATGAGATCAAAAATTATTACATCGATATCGCCGATGCCTGCGGCTTGAAAATCATGGTATACTCGTTAGCCACTCAGGGCGCGATGAGTTTGGATCAATATTGTGATTTGCTTTCAGACGAGCGGGTCTATGCCTTGAAATACACACAACCGAATTATTATATCCTCGACCGCATCAAGCAGGTTGTAAAAAAGCCGATTTACAGCGGAATGGATGAGTGCTTTGCCTATGCGCTTGCTGCAGGAGCTGACGGCGCGATTGGAACTTCAATGAACTTCCAGGCCGAGAAGTTTATTAAAATTAAGAGATTGTTCGGCAAAAACGACATGAAAGCCGCTTATATGGAACAAATTCGGCTCAACAACGTGGTGCAGGCAACCGTCGAAGCCAACACTCTGCCGGGTATGAAATACGCCGCAAAAATACTCGGAGTAATGGATTGCGACATCTGCCGCCGCCCTCTGCGCCCGTTGACTTCCGCCGAAAAAGCGCGAATCGAAAAAGCAGTGAGAGAGAATTGTTGATTTACCGAAAAACCCGAAGTATATAGACTGCGGGTTTTGTTTTTTGCATGCGGAGCGGCAAGGGTGTCCCCACTCTTTCCGCACAGATTGACGCGCGAGTTTTACTCCTTTAAAACGACTCACTCAGTGACGATGAACGGCACAGTGACAGAACTTTCACCACCCGAGATTTCAATGCTCCAATTTCCTGCCGAGGTCCGGGCACTGACTTTCCAGGTCCATGTGACGGTTCCGTTCGGTTCGGAGATCTTCGGTTCAAGCCCTTTTGCCGAGCTGGGACCGGATTTATAGATGACTTTGATGGTGTATTCGATATCGGGTTTGCCTTTTATAGCGACTGAGGCTTCCTGCCCGCGCACAATCGGCGAAGTCAGGGAAAGGACCTCTATATTTTTGTCCGCTGTAACGGCGGAAACCGTATTCGATGAAACGCGGGAACCGACTTGGGAAGAAGTTTTTGGCACGGCATTTGAAAAGGCCTTTGAAATGAAAGGTTCGGACCGGGCCGCTTCGGAACTGTTTTTTGCAGAAGACAGCAAGGGAACCGAAGACAACTCAATCCGGGATGATTTGATAATGGCGGGCGTATAACTGCTGACAGCATCGCAGCCCGCTAAAAGCAGTACAAAAAATAAGGAACACATGGACCTCTTTTTCATAAGCCGCCTCCGTTAATACGACAAAAAAGACATTTACATTATAATCCGTTTTTTAGGATACTGTCAAACACATTCACGAAAAAAAATTTGAAAAAGGGTTGCATTCTTGATTCCCTTATGCTAAAATGGAACGGCTTTGGGCGCTTAGCTCAGTTGGTAGAGCATCCGCTTGACGTGCGGATGGTCAGCGGTTCGAGTCCGTTAGCGCCCACCATAAAAAAGACACTTGCTTCGGCAAGTGTTTTTTCAATGAAGCGTTCCTGTTGGTACAAGAAGTGTCCTTCGGACATGAAGTTACCACCCCGCAACGTGCGCGTGGGCAGTGAAGTGTGTTTGCGGACACATTAGGAACGCTTCACTTCATGTTTTTGTTAAACAAAAATACTTCATTTCTTGCCGCAGCGAGATGCTTCATGTCGGCATAGCCGACACTTCATTTATATTATTCAATCGCATGTTTTTCATATAAAAAAGTTATATAATATATACTGGTCCGCCGGAATCATATTAAAGGCATAGAGGGGGCGGCAGGGATCTTTTATATTTTAATGGCACTGCTCAGCTCGGTACTCGGCTCGGCGGGCACGGTCCTGCAAAAGAAGGGCAGCGGCTGGATGGTACGCAGCGAAAAGCGCCCGGATAACGCAAAGGCTCTGTTTTTGATTTGGGCAGCCGGAATGGTTGTCGCTTATGCGTTTTCGGCGGTGCCGCTGGTCATCGCTTCGAAAAAACTTGCCCCCCACATTATTTCATCGTTATCGGGGTTCAACATCGCTTTGACTGTGGTGCTCTCACACTTTTTCCTAAAAGAGAAACTCTTCCGTTCGGATATTCATTATGGGCTGGTGATTGCCGGCTCCATTGCATTGCTGAGCTTTCATCTGACCGATACCTCGGGCGAAGTGAACCGGACTTATCTTTATTCGCTTCTGGCGGCGCCGCTGACGCTGCTGATTCCGCTCCTGTTTAAAAAGATGGATAAAAAACGCAGAGTTGCGATGCTCGGCGTGTTTTCGGGTCTAATGATGGGACTCAGCGTCGTGATGCTGAATATATTGGTCAAACAAAACCAAACGATTTCCGCGCAAATTTTCGTCTCGCCGTTTTTATATTTTTACCTGCTGACGGGCGCGGCCTCCGTAGGTGCGGCACAATCGGCATTCCGGATCGGAGATATTGTGCTGTTCACACCGGTCCAGGTGGTCGCAGGGATGTGTTATCCGTTATTCTGCTCGTTTTTTCTCTATGAGACCGCGGTCGAATGGTTTCAGGTCGTCTTGATTTTATTAATGGCATTTTCGTGCTGGGGCATAGAAAGAAAAAGATAAAACATATTTCGGGCTCGACTTATGCCGCAAAGTGATATCGATGATACTCTAACCATCGCGGAGACGGAATAAAAATCTCTCTCTGCTTTTTTGAACGGCGCGTAAGGGATGCCGCACCCTGCTTTCGATTTCCATTTCTACTCATTTAAGGCCAACTGTTAAATGCCGAAATTTCTATTGACCCGACACACGGTTGCCTTTATAATAGAGCGGGGGTGTTTAAAGTTGGACGAATTTTATATTTCCGCAAAGGATAAAGCATATTTAAGGGAACTGGCCAAGAAGCAGGCCGAATATGCTGCGCTGCCGGTGATGGCCGAGCGCACAAAACAATGGTATGCGCACAATGCGGTCAAAGGTGTCAAGCCGCTGATCGTGGTGGAGCAGGGTTCATTCGGCCGCGATTTTTTACCGGAGATGAAATGCGAGGGGAAATTCGCCGCGGATCTGGAACGGCAGCTGCTTTCGAAGATTTTACAACACGAGCGCATCGACGACGACATTGTGGTGCCGGGTGTTTTCGAGGTTTATATGGATGTCGAATGCCGGGAATTCGGCGTGCCGGTTCAAATTCATCATGCCACCGATACAAAGGGGCGCGATGTGGGTTATGAATTCAGTTACCCGATTAAATCGCTTGAAAAAGATTTTAATAAACTGAAACCGTTTGAGTTCAATTTTGACCGAAAGCGGTTTGCCGATAAACTCGCGGCGGTCAGGGAAGCGATCGGAGACATTCTGCCCTGCGTGCCGACCAACCGCCATCATGTCTGGTATTACATGCACACCGCCAAGGTGATTCAGCTGCTGAGCATGGAACAGTGGATGTACGAACTTGCCGACAATCCCGATGCAGTGCATCAACTGATGCGCTATCTCAACGACAACATGCTGCGGTTCATCGACTGGTTGGAGAGAGAAAAGCTGTTCACGCCCGATAACGGCAACAACTACGCCGGAGCGGGCAGTTACGGTTTTACCGACGAGCTGAAAATTCCCGCGGACGGCAAGCCCATGGCCAAAAACGTCTGGGGAAACGTGAACTCGCAGGAATCGTTCGCCATATCCCCCGATATGTATGCCGAGTTCGTCTATCCGTATATCGCCGAAATCGCAGAGCGGTTCGGTCTGGTCTATTACGGCTGCTGCGAACCGGTTCATGCGCTTTGGCACAAATGTCTGAAAAATCTGCCCAATATGCGCAAAGTCTCGATTTCGGCCTGGTGCGACGAAGATATTATGGGCGAAGCGCTGAGGGGCACGAAAGTGATCTATTCCCGAAAGCCGTCGCCGAAATTTTTAGGCGTCGATCCGGTGTTTGACGAAGACGGTTACCGCAAATATATGAAAGACACCCTTTCCAAGGCACGGGGGTGCGAGATCGAGATCATCTTCCGTGATGTCTATACTCTGATGGGCGACCCCGGCAGACCCGCGAAGGCCGTTAAGGTTCTGCGTGAAGTCATCGAGGACTGTTGGAGGCCGTAAAAATAAAAGCTTCTCACAACTCACAAGTTTATGAACAAACCTATTTATGAGGAACTGAAAAACTATATTGGCGCGGATTTCGCGCGTTTTTGCATGCCCGGGCATAAAGGCCAGGGAGTTTCGGAAATCAAATTTGACCTGACCGAAACTGCCCGTACCGGCGATTTATACGAGGAAACCGGCTTTTTCGCCGACTCGATGAAAAAAGCCGCCGCGGTCTACAATGTGCCGGCGCTGCTTTATTCGACAGGCGGCAGCACACTCGGAATACAGGCGCTCTGTGCCGCATACTTTAAAACAGGGGATAAAATCCTGCTGCTGCGCGACAGCCACCGGGCGCTCGTCAACATGCTGGTTCTGCTTGGCCTTGTACCGATTTGGGCAGCCGACACAGGCGACGCATTATCGAAATCCCGCAATGCCGACGGTGCCTTTCTGACATCACCCGATTATTTCGGCAATCTGCTCAATTATAAAAAGCTCGCCGCTGCCTGTCATAAAAAACACATCCCGCTGCTTGTTGACTCCGCCCACGGCGCGCATTTTCCGGCAATCGGTCTGCCGTCCGCGATCGCATTGGGAGCGGATGCCTGCGTTATCGGGCTGCATAAGACTCTGCCCGCGCTGACCGGAGCCGCGGCTGTTCTGCTTTCCGACGCAGAAAAGACCGCCAAAGTCCGCAGCGGAATGCGCCTGTTCGGCAGCACCAGCCCGTCGTATCTGATCGCTCTCTCCGCGGAAAACGCAGTGGCATCACTGGAAGACGATCAAGACCGCTGGCAGGCGACAGCGACCCTCTGCAATACTTTCCGGGCTCAGTTTCCCGCTTTATTTTATCGTAACGACGATCCGACTCGTCTGGTGCTCTGCTGCGAAAACGCCGCAAAAGCCCTTGACGATGCCGCAATCTCGCCCGAATATGCCGATGACAACTGTGCGGTTTTGCTCTGCTCGCCGTATAACCGTGAGATCGATTTCGAGCGCCTCGGCGCGGTCTGCCGTATCTTGCGGCCGAAAAAGCGGGATATTGCGCCGCCGGAATTTTTGAAAATGAAACGCACTCCGCGGGAGGCCTGTTTTGCTCCGTCTCACACAGTTTCAATCAACGATTCCGTCGGAAAAATCGCCGCCGAGAGCGTCTGTATCTGCCCGCCATGCCGAACAGTTTTGTGCTGCGGGGAATTGATCACCGCCAAAACCGTCAAATTTTTAAAAACCTATGGAAAAATTGCCATAGATGTGCTAAAATAGTTTCGTAACCGATTCTGTGCGGCCATTTTTATAACGAAAATCAAAATTGCCGCGGCAGTTTTAGATAATTGGGATTTTAACACGAAGCAGAAAGCATTACTTCCGAATTCGAGTCGAACCTCCGCATATCCCATATTTGAAAGGAGAACCCCATGAAGCTGCTGCTCTGTATCGTCTCAACGACGACAGTTCCGCCGTGCAGGCGGCATTGACCTCCGAGGGCTATTTCACCACCAAACTGTCCTCGACCGGCGGTTTTCTGAAGGCCGGAAATACCACCTTTTTGATCGGCGCGGAAAATGCCGACGTCGATAAAATCATCTCGATTATCGGTAAATACAGCAAACGCCGCAAGACCGTGCTGCCCAGCTCCATGCCGACCACCGTCTATTCCGGTGCTCCGATGAACACCGGCTCGGCTCCGATAGAGGTCTCGATCGGCGGTGCGACAGTCTTTGTTCTGAACATCGAACGCTTTGAAAAAATGTAATGTTAGCCGAACATTTTGCCGGCAATAAAGCGACCGTCTCCCGACTCGAACATCTCGTCGCCTCGGGCAGAATGCCGCACGCGGTTTTGCTCGCCGGCGAAAGCGGAACCGGCAAATCAATGCTTGCGCGGCTGCTTGCGGAAACCGCCGTCTGCAGGAATGCAGACAAGCCCTGCGGAGTTTGTACGGGTTGTAAAAAAGCGCAGTCCGGGTCGCACCCGGACATTCGCATTTATAACGATGCAGAAGCCTTTAAAAAAAAGGAAGATATTCCTCAATTCAAATCCGAACTCTATCTGATCCCGAACGAAGCCGAGACCAAGGTCTATATTATCGAAGACGCCTGGGACGTCAGCCCCGAAGTTTCAAATGCGCTTTTAAAAGCGCTGGAAGACCCGCCTCAGCGCACGCTGTTCATTCTGACCTCGCCGTCGCGCGCGAAACTGCTGCCGACCATTCGTTCGAGGCTTACCGAGTTTCTGCTTACTCCGGTCGACCCTGAAATTGCGGCTCCGTTTGTCGCCAAAGACGCAAACTGCGGGCTTGGAAAAGCCGGGGAGACCGCCGCTTTGTTCGGCGGAAACATCGGGAAAGCCGTTCGATATCTTACAGACGATCATTTCGCCGCCGATATCAGCCTTATCAAATCCATTCTGGAGGCATCGATTACGCCGGGTTCCTATGAATTGAACCTGTTGCTGCAGTCACTGTGCAGCCGCAAGCGCCCTGAGATCACCGAGTTTTTGGACCTGTTGTTTGACCGAACCTGCTCGGCGCTCTCCGCCAAACAAAATAAAAAGGCGGCTGCGGGCGTACCGGAGGGTTTTGAACTCAAGATCTCAACCGGCCGTCTTGTCAAAATTTGTGATGCCATCGACGACTGCAGAAACTATCTCGATGCCAACGGCAGCATGACTGCGATCATGCTTTTGCTGGCAGCCCAAATGCGTTCATAAAGATTCGTCTGCATAACGATTAACAGTTCGGACATCATCATTAATGTCCGTTTTACTTGAAAGGATGAAATAGATATGCCCAAATACGCAGGAGTGCGTTTTCAAAACGGCGGAAAGGTCTATCACTTTCTCGCCGGAGACCTGCCGGTCAGGAGCGGTGACCACGTGATCGTCGAGACCGCGCATGGCCCCGAGTATGGCGAAGCCGCCACCGATGCGCTCGATTTCGAACCCGGCGGAAACGTCGAACCCACAAAAGAAATTGTGCGAATCGCAACCGACACCGATGCCAAACAAGACGCACAAAACCGAAAAAAAGAGGCCGACGCCTTTAAAATCTGCGAGCAGAAGATCACCAACCACAAACTCGAGATGAAGCTGATCGAGGTCAATTACAACTTCGACGGCAGCAAGATCATCTTCTTTTTTACCGCCGACGGCCGCGTCGATTTCCGTGAACTCGTCAAGGACCTCGCCTCGGCTTTCCGCACCCGAATCGAGCTGCGCCAGATCGGCGTGCGCGACGAGGCCAAGATGCTCGGTGGGTTCGGGGTCTGCGGAAAGCCGTTTTGCTGTGCCACGTTTTTAAGCGATTTCCAACCGGTCTCGATCAAGATGGCAAAGGAACAGGGGCTCTCGATGAACCCCGCCAAAATTTCCGGCGCCTGCGGGCGGCTGATGTGCTGTCTCAAATATGAGCAGAACGCCTATGAGGATCTCCAGAAAATCACGCCGCGCCCCGGTTCCACGGTCGATACGCCCGACGGCACGGGCTGCGTCACCGAATCTTCGCTGCTGAAGAGTACCGTCAAGGTGCGGCTCGACCGCACACCCGACGTCCTGCCCAAGCAATACAGCGTCTCGGACGTCAAGCTGCTTCGCCCGGCTCGTCCCCCGCGCGAAGAAGTCCCCAAAGAACTCGAAGAACTCTCGGATCATTGAATCAATATTATATTATAATTCCGATAATGCTTTCCGAAACCGTCCCGCCGTTTGACTCCGGCGGGGCGGGTTTATTTGAAATAAGAAATAATCGTGAAGAGGGAAAAATTGTTGTACACGGGGGTGAGTGCGGAAATCGTGCCGGATTAAAACTCTATCTAATTTATACGGATTATCTCCACAATTTTCGGGTTTTTATCTTGCATTTTTCATTAAACTATGTTAAAATATGATGTTGGGAACCGCCCAACGGGCTTTTGCGGATAAAATTTCGCTTTTGCCCGAAACTTTACACGGAGGAACATAAAACATGCCTTATACCATCAGTGACGAATGCATCAAGTGCGGCGCCTGTGAGAGCGAATGCCCGGTCAGCGCCATCAAAGAGGGCGACAAAAAGTATGTCATCAACCCGGATGAATGCATCTCCTGCGGCGCCTGCGCGGGTGTTTGCCCGGTCAATGCCCCCAAAGAACAATAAGATTTACCCTGAAAAAGGGGCCTGGACTTTCAGCGCATTCAATCTGCTGGAGGGCCGTATGGCCCTTTTTTGGTTTATGAAGTAAAATGAGAAGAGAACCTCTCTCCGACTCGATTTTCGTCTGTTCGGACAAAACCGTTACTTACGGCGTCAACGCCTTCTTACTGGCGCGGTTTTCGGTACCGCGGGAAAACGAACTCGCCCTTGACCTCTGCGCCGGATGCGGCATCGTCTCATTGCTCTGGGCGCGGGACGGGGACTGCCGAAATATCACCGCGCTTGAATTGCTGCCTAAAGCCGCCGAGCTCGCGCGCGAAGGTGTGCTGTTATCCATGATCGAAGACCATGTTTCGGTGCTCTGCGCCGACCTGCGCGATTATAAAGCTCTGTTTTCTCCCTCGTGGTTTGATCTGATTGCGGTCAACCCGCCTTTTTATCAGGTCGGTGCGGGAACAATCAGCCCCAATCCCGAACGGGCGTTCGCTCGCAGCGACCAAACCGCTGCCCTCGACAACATCTGCAAAGCAGCATCCTATCTGCTAAAATCAAATGGCCGCCTGACAGTTTGTATTCGGCCCGATCGGGCCGAAGAACTCAAAACTCTCCTGCAAGCGTCCGGAATCACCCCAACCCGTCAACAATATATACGGCATGACTCCGAAAAAAAGCCGTTTCTCGTGTTGTTCGAGGGTAAAAAGGGCAGCGGAGAACTCAGCCGACTATCCGATTTTTTTCTTTACCAAGGCCGAAAACCCACCGAAGATTACTTAAACATCTATGAAACATATAGGAAGTGAGCGCATGGCCGGAACATTATTTATCACCGCGACGCCGATCGGAAACCTCGGCGACATCGGAGAGCGCGCTTTGAAAACGCTGTCCGAAGTTGATTTTATCGCTGCCGAGGACACCCGCGTCACATTAAAACTGCTCTCGCATTTCGGAATTTCCAAGCCGGTCGTCAGCTATCACGAACATAATAAATTTATCGCCGGAAAACAGATCACAGAGCGTTTGAAAAACGGCGAGTCCTGCGCTTTGGTCACCGATGCGGGTATGCCCGCGGTCAGCGATCCCGGCTGTGAGCTCGTTGCCGCCTGCCGTACAGAAAATATCCCGGTCACTGTCATCCCCGGCGCTTCGGCTGTCGTCTGCGCGGTGGCTCTTTCCGGTTTTTCGAAAAAACGCTTTTCGTTCGAGGGCTTTTTGCCTGCTTCGGGCAAAGAGCGCATAGACGCGCTTTCCCGTGCCTCCGGTTATGAAGGCGTCGTAGTTTTTTATGAGGCTCCGCACCGACTGCAAAAGACCTTATGTGATCTGTATGATTCGTTCGGAGATATACCCACTGTCCTCGTCAAAGAGATCTCTAAAATTTATGAGACGGTCATCCCGGGTAAACTGTTCGATTTTCGCAGCGGTTACGAAGATGTGCGCGGTGAATATGTAATCGTGCTCGAAAACACCCCCGAAACGAAAACCGAAGACCCGGCTGTGTTCGCGCTCGAATTGACCGCCATCGGAGTCTCTGCCTCCGACGCCGCAAAATACGCCGCTAAAAAGCTCGGAGTCAAAAAGAACGAAATTTACGCCCGTATCTTAAATAGAAACAAAAAATAAAGTTTGAGCTGCGGAATAAAAACCCTCAAATCTTCGCAAAATACAGGTAAACCGCTTACGGAGGTATGAGGATATATGAATCAAAAACTCGCAAAGGTGCTCTGCACCATGGCAATCGGCGCGGTTGTGAGCGGAATTGCAACTGCGATATTCTATCGCCCCGCGCCGAAAGCAATGAACATGTTTTGTCAGTTTAAAAAGAAAATCGCAAAGACGCTCCGTTCGATGGGCGGCATTGCGGACGCAATCGGGTACATGCTCAAATAGCGGGCCCGATACATAGAAACAGTGTAAAGTTGAAAGTGTAAAATGTAAAGTGACAAATCAGTTACAGTTCGCAGTTAAAAGTGTACAGTGACAAATCCGGGAAATTCCCCTCTATGGAGGGATGTCATGTTCACTTTATATGCACATGCTGAGGTGATTCTCTGTTTAAAGCGCCTGAACTTTACGTTTTACCCTTTACATTTTGCTCTTCATTTGATTTATTGCTGTTTCTGCGGTATAATATACCATAAATCCCACGAATCGGAAGGTTCGGGATTATTATGGATATTATGACGCCGTTTTCGGCTTCCATGAAAGGAATGTCTCCCATGGCACAAAAAAGAGCCGTTACCATTCAAGATATCTCCTGCTTCGGAAAGTGTTCGCTGACCGTCGCGCTGCCGATCATCTCGGCTGCGGGCGTCGAGATTGCGGCGATTCCGACCGCGGTACTCTCGACCCACACCGGCGGATTCACCGGCTATACCTATCGTGACCTCACCGACGACATCACGCCGATCGCCGCCCACTGGAAATCGCTCGGTCTCAAGTTTGACGCAATCTACACGGGTTATCTCGGCTCGTTTGAACAATTGCGCTTAATGGGCGAGTTCTTTGATTCCTTTAAGGGGAGCGGCATCGTGATGATCGACCCGGTCATGGCCGACAACGGCATTTTATACGGCGGCTTCTCGCCCGATTTTCCTGCCGGGATGGCCAAGCTCTGCGTCAAAGCTGATCTGATCGTCCCGAACCTCACCGAAGCGGCATTTATGCTCGGTGAAAAGTTTGTCGGCGACACCTACGACCGCGCTTATATCGAGACCCTGTTAAAAAAGCTTTCCGGGCTCGGCCCGAAACAGGTCGTTTTGACCGGCATCAGCTTTGCACCGGACAAACTCGGTGCCGCCTGCTATGACACCGACACCGGAAAAGTCGATTATTATTTCAACGAGCGTGTACCCGGTTACTTCCACGGCACCGGCGACGTGTTCGCTTCGGCGCTGCTCTCGGCGGTACTGCGCGGCAAAACCCTTCCCGAAGCCATCAAAATCGCCACCGAATTTACACTCGAGAGCATCAAGCGCACCGCCGCTGCAAAGACCGAACCCCGCAACGGCGTCGACTTCGAGGAATCGCTCCCGAACTTCATCAAAGCACTGAATGCATAAAGCATAAAGGTCGTATAAAGATTGTATAAAGGATTTCTGATTTTGCTTGTAATGTAGGTTTACTGTAACTATAATAGCCCTTATCTCTTCGGTTTGCCGTGAAAATGAGCAAGTCCGAAGAGAAAAAAATCAAACTTTAACTTTTGAAAAACAAGCGGTTTATGACGGTACACACTTATATAGCCGCTTCCATCAAAAAGGAACAGGGAATTATGGAAACATTGAATGTAAACGGAAAAGAAGGCAGCAGCGGCCCGACAAAAGAGATTGCCGAACTTCTGGTCAATGAGGTCTATTCCGCAATGGAAACCGGTCCGTCGGGACTGTCCAAAGCGGAGGCCGAAAATCGCCTGAAGAAATACGGCGCCAACACGATCCGGGAAGTGAAAGGCAAACCGCTGATTGTCAGATTCCTGTCAAATTTTGTACATCTCATGGCAATCTTGCTTTGGGTCGGCGGAATTGTGGGCTTTATCGCTAAAATGCCGGAACTCGGAATTGCCATTTGGATGGTCAACATCATCAACGGCGTATTCAGCTTTATGCAGGAGTTTCGCGCTGAAAAAGCCACCGCGGTATTAAAAAAGATGCTGCCGTCTTATGCCCACGTCATCCGCGACGGCGAGGAGCAGCGGATTCTCGCCGAAGATTTGGTGCCCGGAGACCTCATCCTGCTTGCGGAGGGCGATAAAATCTCGGCGGACGCGCGTCTCATCGATGAGAGCGATCTCAAGGCCGACCAATCCACGCTTACCGGCGAATCTCACTCCGTCAGCAAGACGAGAGAAGCGGTTTTCCGCAAAGACATCTCCCACTTGGAAATGCCCAATATCGTTTTTGCCGGGACGAACGTCGCTTCCGGAACGGGGAAAGCGGTTGTATTTTCCACCGCAATGAATACCGAATTCGGTAAAATCGCAAACCTCACACAAAGTCAAAAAGAAGAGATCAGCCCTCTTCAGGCCGAGCTTGCCAAAGTTACAAAACAGGTCTCGTTCATGGCTGTAAGTATCGGTGTTTTCTTCTTTATTGCCTCGATTTTTCTCGCAAAAGCCAACCTTGCGGAGAGCTTTATCTTCGGAATGGGCATGATCGTCGCATTTATTCCGGAGGGCTTATTGCCCACCGTGACACTGTCGCTTGCGATGGGCGTTCAGCGGATGGCCAAGAAAAATGCCCTTGTCAAACGGCTTTCGGCAGTGGAAACCCTCGGCTGCACCACGGTGATCTGTACGGATAAAACCGGCACTCTGACGCAGAATGAAATGACCGTCAACGACATCTGGACGGTGGACAGGCAATATAAAGTGACCGGAGTCGGTTATGCGCCCGAGGGGAAAATCCTGGACAGCGAGATGAAGCCGCTGCAAAAAGACGATAACGGCCTCCGTCAGCTCTTAATTTGCGCCGGACTTTGCAACAATTCCCGGCTGGTCCCGCCGGAGAATTCCTCCGGCCGCTGGACCGTTCTCGGCGATCCGACCGAGGCCTGCCTGCTGGTCGCCGCGCAAAAGGGCGGCATAAACCTCAGCGACGAACTTCGCCGTACGCCGCGCCTGCGGGAACTTCCCTTTGAATCGAACCGCAAACGCATGTCGACGATTCACCAATCCGATTCGGCCGAAAAGGCCGCGTATATTAAAGGCGCGCCGAAAGAGGTGCTTGAACTCTGCACACGGTTGTCTTCCAACGGACAGGAAAAGCCGATGGATAACGCGATGCGTGAACGCATCATGGAAGCCAACGACCGTTATGCGCGCAACGGCCTCCGCGTCCTCGCGGTCGCAATCCGAAAAATCAACGCCGAAACCGGCCTTCCCGCAGGATTGAGCGCCTATACGCCCGAGCTTGTGGAACAGGACATGGTATTTCTCGGATTGATCGCAATGATGGATCCTCCGCGTCCGGAGGTCTCCGAAGCCGTCGAAAAATGCCGCCATGCCGGGATCCGCATCATCATGATTACCGGCGACTACGGCCTCACAGCGGAGAGCATTGCCCGCAGAATCGGCATTGTTAAAGGCGATAAAGTTCGAATTTTGACAGGCATCGAGCTTGAAAAAATCAGCGACGACGAGCTTCAAAAAGACCTTCAGGACGAGATCATCTTCGCCCGTGTCGCCCCGGATCAAAAGCTGCGCGTTGTTTCGGCGCTTCAGAGAATGGGCAATGTCGTCGCGGTCACCGGAGACGGTGTAAACGACTCCCCGGCGCTCAAAAAGGCCGATATCGGTGTCGCGATGGGCATCACCGGCACCGACGTCGCAAAAGAAGCCGCGGACATGATCCTGACCGACGACAATTTCGCGTCTATTGTCAGCGCGATTGAAGAAGGCCGCGCGGTCTATAACAATATCCGTAAATTTGCGATTTACATCCTCAACAGCAATACACCTGAAGCCGTGCCCTGCATTTTCTATCTGTTCTCAGGCGGAGCCATTCCGCTGCCGCTGACGGTCATGCAGGTGCTTGCAATCGACCTCGGAACCGATATGGTCCCCGCCATCGCTCTCGGAACCGAGCTGCCCGAAGAGGGGATTATGAACCGGCCTCCGCGAAAAAAAACGGAGCACTTGCTCAATAAAAAAGTGTTTTTACGCGCGTTCCTTTGGTACGGTATGCTTGAATCGGCAGCCGCAATGCTTGCTTTCTTCTATCAAAACTGGCTGCACGGCTGGCCTGCATCCCCGATGGCAACTTCCGGAACACCCTATATGCTGGCCACGACCATGACACTCGCCGCGATTGTCTTCTGCCAGATCGGCGTGGTGTTTAACTGCAGAACGGACTTGGCTTCGGTATTCAAAGTCGGAATCTTTAAAAACCGCATGGTGTTGGTCGGTATCGGAGTCGAACTGACCCTGCTCGCGGCCCTGTCCTATGTCCCGTTCCTGCATAATCTGTTCAACACGGCGCCTCTCGGCCTTCGCGACTTTGCTTTCCTCATCGTACTGCCCCCGCTGATGTTATTCTTGGAAGAACTTCGGAAAGCGGTGCTCCGCAAAAAAGAAAGGCGTATTACCGCCTCGTATAAAAATATCAATTAGGAGGTCTTGTTATGAAAGCGATTATTGTAGGATGCGGGCGAATGGGCGCAGGACTTGCCCAAACCCTCGTAAAGAACGGGCACACCGTCACGGTGATCGACCTTGATCCCATGGCTTTTGAACGCCTGCCCGCTTCGTTTTCAGGCAACAAGGTCGTCGGTATCGGATTCGACCGTGATGTGCTTGCCAAAGCCGGTATCGAAAGGGCCGACGGACTCGCCGCAGTCACCGAAAGCGACGAAGCGAACGCCGTCATCGCCCGCATGGCCAGTTTAATCTTCAGAGTGCCGAAGGTCGTCGCGCGTCTGTATGACAGGCGAAAAGCTGAAATCTACAAGCGCCTCGGAATTCAAACCATCGATCCTTCCACCTGGGGAATCAACCGCATTTACGACCTGTTGTGCTATTCTCAGCTGAATGCCGTCACCAGTTTCGGAAGCGGTGATGTGGATATCGTGGAGGTTGAGGTTCCGATCCTGATGGCGGGACATACCGTACGGGACCTTACGGCCTCGGGTGAGTTCGTCGTGATTTCGATCACCAGAAACAACAAGACCTTTCTTCCCACCCTCGGAACTGTTTTCGAAAAGCGGGATCTTTTGAACATCGCCGTTTCGGCGGCGTCGAGCGAACGGCTGAAAACGCTGCTCGGTTTGGCGTAAGGGAAAGGAAGTGTTACTATGAACATTATTATCGTAGGCGGCGGACAAGTCGGCTCCTATCTTGCAGCCCTGCTCGTAAAAGACAACAATAAAGTTACCTTGGTCGAAGAACGGCAAAAACAGCTTACCCTTTTAAACAACGAGTTTAAAGGCGTAAACATCATCGCCGGCGGCTTCACCGATCCGGCAGTCCTTGAAAAAGCCGGTATCGAAAAAGCAGATGTCGTCGTTGCGGTCACCGCAAAGGACGAGACCAATTTGGTTGTGTCCACTCTTGCAAAATTCGAATTCGGCGTCGGGCGAGTGATTGCGCGCGTGAACAATCCGAAAAACAACTGGATTTTTACCCCCGAAATGGGTGTCGACGTCGGCCTCAACCAGGCCGATTTAATGGCTCACATCGTGGCCGAAGAGATGTCACTCGGCGACATGATGATGTTGATGAAGCTGAATAAAGGCAAACACTCTCTGATTCAGGAAAAAGTCCATCCCAAATCCCCCGCTGTCGGAAAATCTCTTCGGGATCTCGGTCTGCCGGTCGAATGCGTTCTCTGTGCGGTTATCCGCGATTCAAACCTGATTATCCCGCGCGGAGATACCGTGCTTGAAGCAAATGACGAAATTCTCGCGGTCTCCCATGTGTCGAAGATCAAAACGCTTGCTGCGTTTCTTGCGCCGAAGGAATAAAGCAATCGCACGGACATTGTTTTCTTGCCCGGGGCGCAGTCAGTCCTGAATTCCTGCGGAAAGGGTGAAAAACAGCGGTGTATAAAATCTTCATCGTCGAAGACGACCCCACCATTTCAAAATTGATGGGCAGAGTACTTGAAAAATGGGGATTTGCCGTCGGTTGTGTTTCGGAGTTCTCGGCGGTGCTGGCCGAATTCCGGGCTGCTGCCCCTCATCTCGTCGTGATGGACGTCTCGCTGCCGTTTTATAACGGCTATTACTGGTGCGAGCAGATCCGCCGCGAATCCAAAGTGCCGATTTTGTTCGTCTCGTCCCACACCGATAACATGGATGCGATCATGGCAGTAAACTTGGGCGGCGACGATTACATAACCAAGCCTTTCGCGCCCGAACTGCTGATTGCGAAAATCAACGCGTTACTGCGAAGAGCATACAGCTATACCGCAGAGCCGCCCGCCCTCGAAGCGCGCGGCGCTCTGCTTTGTGCCGACGGTGCGCTGTCTTATAACGGTCAAAAAATCGAGCTCTCAAAAAACGAATTTCGTATTTTAAAAATTTTAATCGAACATAAAAATCAGATCGTCTCCCGCGAAGCGTTAATGAAAGCGCTCTGGGAGTCCGAAGACTTTATCGATGACAACACCCTGACGGTCAACATCAACCGCATGCGTAAAAAGTTGTCTGACGGCGGCCTTGACGACTTGATTTCGACACGCAAGGGCGAGGGGTATCTGATCCATGATTAGAAAATATCTTCGTTTCCGCCGGTTCGCCCTGTTGCTTTGGCTTGTCGCCGAAATTTTTATCTCCGCCGTCACATGGTTGGCCGGTTTCAAGTCCGAGTATATTTTATATACCTTCTTGATTTCCGCTTTCACGATTCTGTGCATCTGTATTTTTGACTTTCTCAATTTTCGTGTAAAAATTAAGACGCTGATCGACATCCGTGAAAATCTCTCGGATGTGCAGCATAATCTGCCCGAACCGTCCGAAGTCATCAGTGCCGAATACACCGAGATCATCATCTCTTTATACGAACTTTTGCGCCTTGAACGCGACGCACACAGCGAGACCTTAGGCGCACAGATCGACTATTACACCGCCTGGCTTCATCAGATTAAAACTCCGATTGCCGCTATGCGTCTTGCGATTGACGCTGATGGTGCCGATGCGCAAAGCGCCGTCCCGATTCTGACCGCGGAATTGTTCAAGATCGAACGGTATGTTGATATGGCGCTGCAATATGCCAAAATCGGACGGCTGGAGAGCGACCTCGTGCTTGCGTCCTGTGACCTCGATGCGTTGGTGTTGTCCTGCATCAAAAAATATTCAACCCTCTTTATACAAAAAAATCTGACCGTCAGCTTTGAAAAAACCGGTTTTGTCGTAGTAACTGATGAAAAGTGGCTGGCATTTATCCTGGAACAGATTTTATCCAATGCCGTCAAATACACCGAAAAAGGCGGCGTCAAAATCCGCCTTGAAAACCGTTCTCTTGCGGTTGAGGACACCGGAATCGGCATCCGCAGCGACGACGTCGACCGTATTTTTGAAAAGGGCTATACCGGATATAACGGTCGGTATGACCGCCGCGCCAGCGGTCTCGGCTTATTTATGGCGAAGACTATCGCAAACGAACTCAACCTCACTTTAAGCGCCGGACGGAACCGTAAAACCGGCGCAAAGCTGATGATCGGGCTCGAAAAAGTCATCAAAGAACCCTAAAGTGACAAAACTGTAAGATTGAGACGGGGAAATGTAAGCCAAAATTATGGCAGCCGTTTCTCCTTTTTTGTATGATAATACCCGGAGCGTAAAAAATCGCTCGAGACATAAAAAAGGAGCAAAAGAGAGAAATGGAACTGCTTGAAGTAAAACATCTGAAAAAGGTCTATAACACCCGCCTCGGCGGTAAACAGTGCGTCGCCCTGCGCGACGTCAGCTTCACGGTCGGCAACGGCGAATTCACGGCCATCATGGGCGCATCCGGCTCGGGCAAAACCACGCTGTTAAATTTGATTGCCTCGCTCGACAAGCCCACGGGGGGAGAAATTTTACTCGACGGACTGAATTTCAACTCCATCAGCGATAAGGCAATTTCGGCTTTCCGGCGCAACAACCTCGGCTTTGTATTTCAAGATTTCAACCTGCTCGACACTTTTTCGATTCGTGATAACATTCTCTTGCCGCTCGTGCTTTCGAATATGCCGATCAAGGAGATGGAAAGCCGCCTTCTGCCGCTTGCAAAGCACTTGGGCATCGCCGAACTGCTTGATAAATTCCCGTTCGAGGTCTCCGGCGGAGAAAAGCAGCGCACCGCAGTCGCGCGGGCCGTCATCACCGACCCGAAGATCATTCTCGCTGACGAACCGACCGGTTCGCTGGACTCCAAGGCCTCTGCGGCTTTGCTTGAGCAGTTTTATGACTTGAACGCCGAGGGGCGTACTTTATTGATGGTCACCCACAGTTCCACCGCAGCGAGTTATGCCGGACGGGTGTTGTTCATCCGAGACGGTGAACTGTTCAACCAAATTTACCGCGGCTCGCTCTCCCGCCGGGAATTCCTCGACAAGATCGTGTCGACCCTCACGGTCCTCAACGACGGAGGTGTCGACGTTGAATAACCGCCTTTTTATCCGGCTTGCCAAGGCGAATCTCGCGCGTAACCGGCGGATGTACCTGCCTTACGCCATCGCCTCGGCCATCATGTCTGCGATGTTTTTCATCATCGTCAATACCGTGTTCAGCAAGAGCATCTCCAACATGAGCTACGGCCCGACCATGATGACCATGCTCGTTTTCGGCATCATCGTCATGTCGTTATTTACTTTCGGTTATATGCTCTACCTCAACAGTTTTCTGATTAAACGGCGCAAAAAGGAATTCGGTCTCTACGGCATCCTCGGACTCGAAAAGCGCCATGTCGGAAGAATCATTTTAGCCGAAAACACGATGCTCAACTTCTCGTCGCTGGGGGCAGGGCTGCTGATCGGCACGGTCTTCGGAAAATTGATCTTCATGCTGCTCATGGTTATCGTCCGTTCGGCCCCGGACAGTAAATTTGAGCTTTCCCCCTGGGCATATGCCGCCACAATTTTATTTTTCGGCGTTATCTTTTTAATCTCCTCAATCTATAACCAGTTCCGCGTGCGGCTGGCAAACCCGATTGACTTGATCAACGGAGAAAAGAAAGGTGAGAAAAAACTGCGCGGTGTGATTCCGCTCACGATTTTGGGCCTTGCCTGCGCCGGCCTCGGATACTACGCCTCATTTATTGTGAAAGGTTCGGGAGCTGCAATCGGCTATTTCTGGCCCGCAGTCATTCTGGTCATCGTAGGCACCAATCTGCTGTTCGTCTCGGGCAGCCAGTTTGTCCTCAGAGCCGTCAAAAAAAATCCCCGTTTATATTATAAACCCAAAAATTTTATTTCGGTCTCGGGGCTTGTGCACCGAATGAAGCAAAACGCCCTCGGCCTTGCAAACATCTGTATTCTCTCCACAATGGTGCTTGTCACCGTGTCGTCGGTCTGCGCGCTGTTTTTCGGTCAGGAAGGCATTCTTGAGACCCAGCATCCGGTCGATTATCAGATCGACATCTCTTATAATGCCTCCGGGCCGATGCCCGATATGTCCGCAGTTCCCGAAACGGTACGGGCGGTTGCTGAAGAAAAAGGCGTAAAAATCGAATCGATTTACACCTATAATGCCATTCAGAATTTTGCCATGCTTTCCGACGGCGAATTGGCCTTGAAATCCGCCGACGGAACCCTCTCAATCAAAGGTCTCAGCGATTACGACAGGCAATATAAACTCTATCTGGTTCCGCTTTCCGATTATAATGCTGTAACAGGTGAAAAAGAAACACTCAACGACAACGAAATTCTCGTTCTGAGCGATGAGCCGGTCAGCTCCAAAAATGTCACCGCTCCGAACGGAAACGTTTTCACGATAAAATTCGTCCGTTCCGGTACGGTCTTTACCGACTGCAAAAACAGCGTGCGAACCAAAGTCATTTACATCGTTGCTAAAGATATGGCTGCCTGCGGGCAGCTCGATTACACGGGCTCAGCCGATTCCGTTGACCTCAGACGCATTCTCACCGACATCAACTTATCCGGCACCGATTTTGAAGCCCGTATCGCATTTACTGATGCTGCGGGTGAAAAAATCGGTCAGATCGCCGGCTCTCAACTTTCCGAACCCGATTACAGCACCAGCAGCATCGACCGCGAACGCGGCCAAAACTACGCCACCTTCGGCGGTTTGTTATTCATCGGCATCTTCTTCGTCATCCTGTTCTTGGTCAACACCGTATTGATTATGTACTTTAAACAGGTCTCCGAGGGTTATGAGGACCGGGAACGCTACGAGATCATGCGTAAAGTCGGTATGAGCGACGAGGAAGTCCGCGCCACCATCAACCGACAGGTTTTGATCATCTTCTTTCTTCCGCTCGCCGCGGCGCTTGCGCATATTTTTGCCGCGACGAATATTATCACCCAAATCATCAGCGCCTTTGTCATGCTGAACACCGCTCTGACGCTGACCTGCATTGCGGTTTCCGTCGTGGTTTATTCGCTCGTCTATATCTTCGCCTTCCGCGCCACTGCCCGCACTTACTATAAAATCGTTAAATGACCACTGCAGGGAGTGACAAGGGTATCGTCTCTATTTCTGCCGTGCATGTCACATTTTACTTTCCTGTTTCTTAAACATCAAAACCGCCCGCCGAAAATTCGGCGGGCGGTTTTCATGATTTGACTTATGCCTTTTCGACCGATCTTGCTTCGATATAGCCCCTGCTTCCGATCGGCGCGAGTTGAAAACTCGGTGCTGCTTCTGGTGCCCATTTGTACCCGTACAATTCGGGTTTAAAGGTCTCAAGATGCTCCCAGACTTCCTCGATTGCCTCACAGAATTTTTCATCATCATACGGCTCGCCCTGAAATACCATTAAGGTACAGGGCGGCAGCGTGATTAGCTCGTATCCCGCGGGAATCGACTTGTCGTAATTGAGCGGAAGTTCGACACCTTGGACGTATTCCGAAGTGCCCGCCGGAATCAGGTGTTTCGGCAGCCACATGCCGATCGGCTCATACAGCGCTTCCTTAACACTCAGCAGCACGTTCCAAACGTCACAGCCGGCTTCCTCACAGCACTTGAAATATCCGTCCGCCGTCTTCCCGCGCTTCAACAGACATTTCCTCGCGGGACGTTCGATGACCTGTGCAAAAATCGTTTTAAAACTTGTATTCGACATAATTTCCTCCTTGTCGCTATTGTCAGGATGAAGAGCCCGATAACTCTGATGCGCTTTCACCGGCAAAAACAACCGGATTGCCGGTGTGCTGCGCTTATACTCCCCGGGCAGAATTCCGAATTCCTTTGAAAAGGCACGCGTGAAGCCCTCGTGGCTGTCAAACAGAAAGTCAAGCGCGATGTCGAGCACCCTGTGATCCCCGTCGCGCAGCGCCAAAGCCGCAGCTGTCAGCCGGCGCGCGCGGATGTAGTCATAGGGGCTGCGTCCGACCGTGTCGCGAAACATCAGCGTTACATATCCGGGGGAATACCCGGCAACGTCGGAGAGCTGTTTCAGCGTAATCGGGCGGTCGATGTGCAGGTCGATATACTCCTGCAGCTTCTCGACGACAAATGCTTTTTCTTCCTGCCGCATTTCACACACTCCTTTCGTGAAATTCCGAACTGATTATACCGAATCCGAAGATTGATTTCTCGACCGATCTTGCAATCATTTTATATCTTGTAGCTCACTTCGTCTTTGCGAGGGAGTCAGCGCGGGTTCCCCGCGCCGGACGAAGCAATCCAGAGCGCAAGCGTCCGGTTCACCCAGCGGGGAATTTACCTCAGTGTCTGGTTTGTCCCCATCGCATGGATTTTCACGGGGCTAAAGCTCCTCGCAAAGACGGGAAGTCGTCATCGCAAGTAAGAACGTCGAAATCGCAAGTATTCTTCCGCAATCAATTCTACGTTTTCAAAAACAGGTTTTGTGGTATCCACCTGTATGACAGTACATGTAAGCGTCTTTGCCCATTGTTCGATTCTTGTCAAAGGACGCTTTGATGCGAAATCCAGGAATGCCGCTTGCCGCTCATACATGTCGCCGCCCTTTGAAGCGCGGTCTCCGTATCGTTCAACAGCGCGTTGCTCGATGCGTTCCATTGAATATCATGCGGTGCCGACAGGTATACGGCAAAATCGTATATAGACGAAATCTCTTCGCAAAAGTCCCCGGTGACGGTACAGAGGACGAAAGAACCGTATTCGTCAATATCGGCCAGCATCAACCGCAAACACTCTTCGCGTGTACGCTCGACGGTATAGGGGATCTCCGACTTTTCGAAATGGTAATCCTCATGATCCATAAATTTGTAATTTAAAACGCGCGCCAGCTCCCGTCCGATGGTGGACTTCCCGCTGCCGTTTGCGCCGAAAACAATAATTCCGTTCGGTATTTTTCGCACCTCTGTCGTTAACGGTATTCTATTAAAACAGGGGTCGCATGAACGACCCCTGTTTTTTATGTACGTACAGCTCTTTCCTGTGCGAGATCAAGATATAACTTGATCGCTTCGCCGGGAATGTCCCACGGAATGTGATTGCCGATGCACATCATATACCCGCCGGATAGTTTGGAGGTCTCGACCATTCGATCGACCATATCCGAAATTTCAGCCGGGTTGTTGCGCTTTAAAATCCGGTTGTCGCCTTCACCCGCAAGGAAACAATCCTTATGTTTTTTTGCAATCGTCTTGTAATCAGTGTACGGTTCCGAGATAATCCCGTTAGCGCCGCAGGCGAACACGTCATCGGCATATTGATCCATGCAGCCGTCGGCCATAAAGATAACCCGTTTTCCGGCGGCTTTCAGCATGCCCCAGTATTCTTCATATCGCGGGAAAACGTATTTGTGCATCCACTCGGGCGAACAGACCGGCCCGCGCGTGGTCACGATGTCGTCGTGGCAGGTGACAAATTTGACCGGTAATTTGGCGTAAACCGAAAACAAGTGCCGGTTGATCTCGGCGAACTCATCCATGACCCGCTCAAACCGTTCATCGAGGCAGCACTCCAAAAACAATTCCCACCCGAAGGTCAGCAGAGGCCACATAAATGTCGTGTTATAAAAACCGACACCGCGCGCAGAAAACGGCTCCGGCTCGCCCCAGGGTTTCGGAAACGATACCTCGAAACGCTTTTCAATCGTTTCCATCGAAGAAAAATCATAGTGTTCGACCACAAAGCCCCAATCGGTCATGTCGGCGTGTTCAAGCGGACTGAAATTGAACACATCCTCGGCGTTCTTGAAAATCTGCTCGCCGTGGATAAATGTCCCGGTCTGTCCCGCGCCCCAGCGCACCGTGCCGTGGCAGATGTCGTCGCCGGTCGGACGCGCAATCGGCGCATCGTCCTTCGGAATCGCGAGATCAAGCCGCGGATACAGTTCCAGCATCCGCTCGCGGCAGAGCTTCGGATGGTCATAGGCATCGATACCCGTGATATAAGTCTCGGCGTCTGGGTTCGACCAGTGCTCCCAGTGCGGCAAGTGTTTCGGGGCAAGCCCCATGAACGCGTCGTATTTCTCTCGCTTATACGGTGTTAAATCCATATTCAATTTCCTAACTCAAATGAAACAGCAGCTTCAGGTCTTTGGCAACCGGGCTGTTGTCAGGATTGGTCTCCATGATGTCGGCCATAAAATCCCACCACTTGCGGTTGATCGCGGTGTCGGCACTCTTGGACCACTTCTGCTCGTCCTCAATCTCGATATAACCGAACAAAATCAGCGTCTCCGGGTCGAGATAGATCGAATAATTCTTGCCGCCGTGTTCGTGGATCATCTTGATCATCTCCGGCCAGAGTTCGTTGTGCCGCTTTTCGTATTCGGCCTCCATTCCCGGATACAGTTTCATTTTAAAGCCCTTGTAAATCATGTTTCTGCTTTCCTCTCGTGTTTTATGTTTTATTTATCAACCGTAATATTTTCCGACCAGCCTGTTCATCAGACGAACCGGCAGAAGTTTTTGGAGAACTACGAAAAGTTTATATTGAAATCCCACGGCTTTCAGCGTTTTCGGATGTTTTTGCAGCGCGGTTTTATAAAACACTTTTGCGATGACCGCCGGATCCATGCCGTTTTGCTCCTCGTGCTCCATCTGCTTTACCTGCCGCTCGATGGTACTTCCGTACAGTGTATTTTCAATCGGCGCTTTTTCGCGTTTTTCGGTAAACCCGGTCTTTGCGTCGCCGAGCATCAAAGCGCAGACCCGGATGCCGAATGGTCGAAGTTCGTTTGCGAGCGCGCAGGCGTAGGCGTTGATCGCCGCCTTGCTCGCCGAATAGATAGTCTGGAACGGAACCGACAAAACTCCCGCGACCGAGCTCGTAAAAAGGAGATGCCCCCCGCTCTCGCGCAGTTTCGGAATTGCGGTCTTCACACAGTTGTGCGCGCCGACAAAATTGACCGAAATTTGTTTTTCAACCGCTGCCGTCTCGGTAAATTCGATTGCGCCTGAGATGCCGAATCCGGCGTTTGCAATCAGCACATCGATATGTTCAATCTGCGCAAATGACGCTTTGACCGCTTCCGGATCGGTGACGTCTGTGGTGATATGGAGAATGCCGTCATGACTTTTTCCGTGGCGCGAGAGATCATAAACCTGCCAGCCGTTTTTAACAAACTCATAAGCACACGCCAGTCCGATACCTCCGGACGCGCCGCTGATAACAACCGTTTTCAATTTTTATACCTCTTTTACGCACGCGGCATCCTGCAAAATTGCCGAGCCGAGCGCGGTCGTTTATTAGTTCTCTTTTGTTTCCGCCTCAATTACTTCTTTCATAATGTCCATTGCCTCGTCGAGCAGGGCATTGGTATGAGTCGCCATATAACTCGTGCGCAGCAAGCAGTCCGCAGGCCCCGTCGCAGGCGGAAGCACCGGATTGACATAGACGCCCGCATCGTAAAAGTCCTTTGCCCGTCTCAGAGTTTTGAAGGTCTCGCCGGTCGGAAGCGGGATGATCGGAGTCAGATCCGTGCAGCGGTATTCGATGCCGCGCATATCCATCCCGGCCCGGACAAAACGCGAGATCTCGCGCAGGCGCTCGACACGCTCGGGGTGATTGCGCAGAATTTCGAGGGCCTTCAGCGCCGTGGCACAGCTGGCCGGAGGAATCGAAGCGCAGAAGATGAAGGGCCGCGAGGAATGCCGCGTAAATTCGACAATCTTGGTATTTGCCGCCATATAACCGCCCAATGAAGCCAGCGACTTACTGAATGTACCCATGATGATATCGACTTTATCCGTCAGCCCGAAATACTCGGCGGTGCCGCGCCCGTGGCCGCCCAGCACGCCAAGCCCGTGGGCATCGTCCACCATTACACGTGCGCCGTATTTTTCGGCGAGCGCGACGATCTCGGGAAGTTTGCAAATATCTCCGCCCATGCTGAACACACCGTCGGTGACAATCAGCTTTCCGAATTTATCATCGATCTCGGAGAGTTTCTTCTCCAGGTCGGCCATATCGCTGTGGCGGTAGCGCACCATCTGCGCATACGACAGCCGGCAGCCGTCGTAGATGCTCGCGTGGTTCTCGCGGTCGCATAAAATATAATCGTCTTTCCCGGCAATCGCGCTGATAATACCCAAGTTGGTCTGGAAGCCGGTCGAGAAGGTCATCACGGCGTCTTTGCCTAAAAATTCCGCCAATTCTCTCTCCAGCCGGACATGAAGTTCCAGCGTCCCGTTCAAAAACCGTGAGCCGGAACAGCCGCTGCCATATTGCTCAAGTGCCTTAACGCCCGCCTCGACGACCTCGGGGTGCACGGTCAGGCCCAAATAATTGTTGGAACCGAGCATGATCCGGCGCTTACCCTCCATAACGACCTCGACATCCTGACGGGTCTGCAGCTCGTGAAAATACGGATAAAGACCCAGTTTTTTGGCCTCAGCCGTTCTGTCAAAATTACATTTTTCGAAGATATCCATCTAAGCACTCCCCTAAAAAAAATACGCAGTTAAGCTGGAATTCATTTTACCACCTGTAAAAAAACCTGTCAACACATCACATAAATGCCCCGTTCTCATATAATGAGGTTGAGCGGCCGTATTATCGTTTATAGCCGCAACCTGAAACGGAGGACATCATATTATGAACGAGCGTAACGGATGCAATCCGTCGACCGGCTCTTTCCGGGAAGTTGTCAATTGCAGCGTCGACAGGATTTACGATTCCTGCTACGACAAGGATTGTCTGGAAGATCTCCCGGTTTGTTTTACCAACAACGGCCAGAATATCATCGACAATTCCATTTCTGTAAAATTCAAGAGGTGTGAGATCGTCAACGTAATCGTAAACGTCGAGCCGATCCCCTATAACAACGGATTCTTTGCCGTCGACATAACCTTCTTCTTCCACTGCTGGTTTGAGTGTTTCACCTGCATGGGCGACCGCGGCCATTGCGTTGAAGGTCTTGCCATCTACAACAAAAAAGTCATCCTCTATGGCTCCGAGGGCGACTCGATGATCTTTACATCCCAGTACTCGGGTGACTGCGACGACTGCACGACTTTCAGCACCAACATGCCAAAAGCCACGGTTGAAACGGTACAGCCCATCGCGCTATCCGCGCGCCTGCTGGACATCTGCGATTTTCCCCGCAACCTTCCCCGCTTCGGAGCGAATATTCCCGCTCCGATCGCCGAACAATTCGACGGTCCGTTCAACGTCTGCGAACCGCGCAGAGTCGTTTTGGCCACCATCGGCCTGTTCTCGATTGTCAGCATCTCCCGCAAGGTCTCGCTGGTAATCCCGGCCTGCGGCTTCGGCGTCCCGCTGAAGGAGTGTATCGGCTCCGAAGAAGATCCCTGCGAACTGTTCTACAAGATTCAATTTCCAACCGATCAATTCTTCCCTCCGCGCATGGGCGACAACAACGCTGTCGCCGGACCCGGCTGCAGCTGCAACAGGTAGTCCATATAAGGACGTATTCTCTCCCAAACAAGAGACGGACGGCATCGCCGTCCGTCTCTTGTTATTTCATAATTTTTCGGTGAAAAGTGTAAGGCATAAAATTTAAGTTACATTTCCGTTGGAGGTCCTCCGGGCTTTTTTACTTTAACCGTCGACTTAAGACTCGGCGGTCTTCTCACGGTTGATGATTTATTTGATTAAATTTCCGGTTTCGTCTTTTTGATGCAGTTGATTGAATGTTTTATGACATTATGCTACAATAAAATCATCGGAGGCGGGAAGTTTGATAAACAGATTTTTCGAAACCGGAGTTTGGTTCTTATACAAAGGCAAAGGGTCAAGCACCCCAAAATCTTCGGGAGGATGATTCCATAAATGCCCTCGCTGCGTTCGATCACACTGCGCGAACAAATTCGCTTTATAAAACCGCTCACCTCCAAGATGGACATCAAGACTGCCCGTGCGGGCCAAGATGCCTTCGGCGCGCTCGGAGCTTCGGCAAACGCCCGGAAACTCAATTTTTCCACGGTGACGTTCGGAATTTTTAAAGCCCGCTATATCACCCGCCGCGAAAATGCCAATAATAAAGTGATCCTCTACCTTCACGGCGGCGCTTATACCGCCGGAGACATCAAATATGCCTGCGGTTTCGGCAGCATCCTCTGTGCCCGCACCGGCGCTGATGTGATGTGCCCCGCTTACCGGCTTGCGCCCGAACATCCGTTTCCGGCTGCCTTGCGCGACGCTGTGGCCTCTTATGAATACCTGCTCGATGAGGGCAACGACCCTGAAAACATCTCGTTTGTCGGTGAGTCGGCGGGCGGCGGACTGATCTTCGCCGTTGCGCTGGAGCTCAAAGCGACGGGCCTTCCCCTACCCCATAAAATGGTCGCCATCTCTCCCTGGGCCGATCTGACCTTTTCCGGCAAATCGTATGAGGTCAACCGGGACGCCGACCCTTCACTTTCAGAAGACCTTCTGCGGCAGTATGCCGTCATGTATGCCGGAGATGATACCGAAAATCCGCTGGTCTCTCCGATTTTCGGTGACCTGAGCGAGCTGCCCCCTTCGCTTATTATCGCGGGCGGGGACGAGCTGCTGCTCTCCGACGCGCAAAACCTTGCCAGACGCATCGTCTCCAGCGGGGGCAGATGTGAACTGATTATCGAAGACGGAATGTGGCATGTCTTTCCGCTGTTCAGCTGCCCCGAAGCCGACGATGCAATCGAAAAAATACACAAATTTTTGGAGATGCCGAATGGCTGCTAAGTCATGGATGAAACTGGATAACGCCGCAAAGATCTATCCTGCGGCAAAACGCCGAAATTGGACGGCACTTTTTCGGCTGTCTGCCTGCCTGACCGAGCCGGTCGATCCGGTCGCTCTTCGGGCGGCCCTCGAATCGTGCGCTAAACGCTTTCCGACTTTTACGCTTCGGCTCCGCCGCGGAATGTTCTGGTTTTATCTTGAGCATATCGACGGGGTGCCGAAAATTCAGCGCGATGTCGCAAATCCCTGCGTTCGCATGGACCTGCGGGAAAACAGGGGATTCATGTTCCGTGTCCGCTATTTCGAAAACACCGTCGCTGTTGAAATCTACCATGTGCTCACAGACGGCACCGGGGGTTTTGTTTTCCTCAAAACCCTTGTCGCAGAATATCTGCGCATCAAATACGGCGCAGTAATCCCGCGTGACACCGAAATACTAGATTGTTCGGAAGCGCCCAAACCCGATGAACTCGAAGACGCCTTTTTCAAATACGCTAAAAGCCATACCGCCCCTCGCGGTGAGAGCAGCGCCTATTATTTCAAGGGTACCCTCGAGCGCCCCGATGTCATCCATATCACGAATGCCCAGATGCCGCTCGATTTGCTGCTCGCCAAGGCAAAGGAGAAAAAAGTCACGCTGACCGAATACCTGACCGCCGTGTTGATTTTAGCCATCGACAAGGTGCAGCGTGCCGAGGGCAGACCCCAGCGCAAGCTGAAACCGGTCAAAATCTGCGTGCCAATCAATTTGCGCAAATTTTATCCGACCCACACGCTGCGCAACTTCTCCAATTATACGAATCCCGGTATCGACCCGCGCTACGGACTATTTTCTTTTGATGAGGTACTCTCGGCGGTTCATCATCATATGGGCAGTGAAGTCACCGAGAAAAAACTGAACGCAAAAATCGCGACCAACGTTCAGGTTGAAAAAGTGCGCGTTCTGCGTCTGATGCCGCTGTTTATCAAGAATATCGCCATGAAGATGACTTTTAAATTCGTCGGCGACCGCCAGACAAGCAGCAGTATTTCAAATCTCGGCGCAGTCAAGCTGCCGCCTGAGATGGAGCAGTATGTCACCCGTATGGATTTTATCCTCGGGCCGCTCTCGAGAAACCGCGTGATCGCCGCGATGCTTTCCTATCAAAACACCGTCTATTTTAATTTTACCCGAATTATAAAAGAGACCTTTATCGAGCGCGAATTTTTCCGCATGCTGGTCAAGCTGGGCATCCCCGTGCGAATTGAGAGCAATCAAATCGGGGAAACCCGGGAATGTGAATAAGCGGAACCATACCAAGCTCAACGAAAGGAACGGTCATAAAAGTATGTCATATTGCGTCAACTGCGGCGTGGAGCTTGCCTCCGCCGAAAAAAAGTGCCCGCTTTGCGGTGTTGCGGTCATCAATCCGGCAGCGTCTGTGCCGGAACTGCCGGTCTCAAAGTCCTATCCGACCCGAATGGAGATGATCTCCAGGAAAATCGACCGGAAGTATTTTGCATCGCTCGCAAGCATTTTACTGATGATCCCGCTGCTGATCACCGTGATCGTTGACCTGATCACAGGCGGCGGCCTGTCCTGGTCGCTGTATGTCATCGGCGCGCTGTTTTTATTATTCGTCTGCGGCGCGCTTCCGTTTTTCTTCCCGAAAAACCGCTTCTTTTTATTTATGACATTCGATGGACTCGTCCTGATGGGGTATGTCTTCTTAATTGCGTTCATTTCGGGCGGAGATTGGTTTTTGCCGCTCGGGCTTCCGATTTCGGGCAGCGTTGTATTACTCGCACTGGGTCTGACGACCTTGTTCTGCGGTAAAAAACACCGGGTCGCCGGCCTTTCGAAACTGGCTGCGGTGTTGTTCGCTTCCGGCCTTCTGACGGTTTCGATCGAGCTGATCCTCGATGCCTATCTGAAGGGACCGATTATTCCGAAGTGGTCGCTTTACGCTTTTGTCCCCTGCGTTTTCCTCGGTCTTTGCGCCGCAGTTTTGCAGCATCGCCGCAATTTCAAGGAGCAGATCAAAAAACGCCTGTTCTTTTAAATCGACGCAGTAAAATTTAAAACGCCGTTAATAAACGGCGTTTTTGTTTTTTGAACGGGTATTTACAGCGCGCACAGCGAGTCGTTGGGCAAAAACCCCATGTCTCCGGCGGCGTTTTTGACATAGGTGTAGCCGCTCATGCCGTTTTTGGCGATGCCGACGACATCCCCTTTTTCAGCAGAGAGAAAGGCCGAGAGCTCACCCCAGTAGACATCGCCGTCGAGCATTTCGCACTTAGCGAGTCCCTCTTCGCCGGTGTTGACGCAGCGCACCCGCAAAAAGTCGCCCGCGTCTTCAAGCACTTCGATCTCGGTGTTGTCAAGTTCTTTGCGGTGGCGATCGGCGGTAATCTTGACGCAGGCGCTCATATCGCCGTTGACATCTTTGATCACGCGGGCTTTTGGGAGCGCGTCAGCGCTGATCCAATCAATTTTATCGGTAATGATCAACATATTCAGCTGACGGGCGTAAGTGATCGTGCCGCCATCGATAAAAATGACGTTATTTTCATAGTCAAAAAAGGGGGCGAAGTTCGGACCCGGATTAAGATAATAGGTCGGGATATGGCCGCAGATAAGAGTTTTACCGGTTTGGTTTTTGCGGGAAAGATAGAAATTATAATTTGTGATGAAATCCGCATCAGTTCCTTCAAGGGTGCCGTTTTCAGGCAAACCCGCATGAGAGAGAATAAACTGCTCGGTCTCAATGCAGCAGGGCAGATTTTTATAATACGAGATTTCCTCTTTGTAATTTATAAGGAATGATTTACGAAATGTATTATCGATTTTAGCAGCACCGAGCTTTTTTGCGGCTTGAGTGAGGGTATTGTCGGGACGAAAAGCGGTGTAGTCAAGAGCTTTCTGCAGATCGCCTTCAAAAAGCCGCCACAGCCAGCGGTCGACGTTGCCGACGGTCACATAAACGCGGTCATTTTTCGAGAGCGCGTAGACATATTCCATCGCGCCGAGATTGTCGGGGCCTTTTTCGAGTGTGTCGCCGAGGATAAACAAAAAGTCAACGCCGGGACGGTATTCGGCTTTTTTCAACAAAGTTTTCAACAATTCCGGATAGCCGTGGACATCGGATGTGACCAGAATGCGGCTGCCCTCCGGGATATTGACACGGAGAATTTCACTCATAGCGGATCTCTTTTGCGCCGCAGAAGATTGGATTGAATTCGAATTCGATCAGGTTTCCGGCTTTCAAGTCAGAGTGTTCAGCGGAGACAGCAAGATTGGTTAAGCCGACGCGTCCTACAATCGGGATTCTTTTGCCGTCAAAACTGCCGTATAGGTGCTTTTGCGTCAGGTTGCGCTTGATGTTGCGCAGGCGGTCGGAAAACCGGAAGCCGTCGTGTTCGCGGGTCAAAAACACGCCGTCGGCGTGGCCGCAGTCGACGATGGCGATGTTCATATCGCTTTTTGCCTTGAAAACGCTGCCGTAACCGAAGGTATCGCCTTTCTTGAGAGTGCGCAGACAAAGCACCTCGCCGTAAAGGCGGCCTACCTTTTCAAGTCCGGCTTTAACGGAACCCTCACTGCGTCCGAGTAATGCCGAGCCGCAGCGCACCGCGTCAAGGCGGCTTTCGGGTAATAACAATGCCGCCGCTGAATTGGCTGCGTGCAGAATCCCCGGATTCAGGCCGAGATTACGCATCGTCTGAACGGCCTCGCTAAATTTCGAAAGCTGCAGCAAAGTGGAGCGATTGCCCTTTTTGCCGCCGAAACAGTTGGCAAAATGGGTAAATGTAGATACAATATGTATATTGTTAATAGAATTATACATTTCGGCAAACTCAGAGAGTTCCTCCTTGTTTATGCCGAAACGCCCCATACCGGTATCGACGGCGATGTTTATATCAAGTTTATTTTCACGCAGCGCGGCGCAAAGTTTCAGGGACTCGACACTGCCGACGGTCGGAATGATGTTTTCCGAGAGAATGGCCTTGACCGTATCGGGTTTATCATAAACTGAGCAAAGCAGGATATTGGCTTCGGGCAGCATTCGGCGGATGGCAGAGGAATCCTCATATCGAGCGGTGCAAAAATTGTCCGCGCCCTGTCCGGCCAGCGTGCGCACGACAAATTCCAACCCGAGCCCGTAACCGTCCGCTTTAATAAACGGAAAGACCTTGGCGGGGGCAGCAAGTTGCTTTAGTCTTTCATAGTTGCGGGCAAGGGATGCAGCGCTTGCGGTAATGATGGCCATAGGATTTTCCTTTCGCTCAACAAACGGTGTTTACTACCGCCGGATATTTTTGATTAGTTCTATTCCGCGATGGACCAGCTTTTCAACACCCGGATTGGTGACGAGATTGAATTCGCCGCAAAATTCGGTGAGTTCGCCGCCGAAGCCCTTTTTAAAGCGGTAAAGGCCGTATAGCGGGTTTTCGGGGGACAGATCACCCGAGACGCCGCGAAAATCGTAGATCTCGCAGCCGCTCTGAACCGCCCAGCGGATCATCTCCCACTGGAGCAGATAATTCGGCATGGCGTTGCGGTATTCATTATCCGACGCGCCGTAGAGATACCAAGTTTTGTTGCCGTATTGGATCGGGATGGTCGCCGCGATCATCTTGCCGTCGAGCTCGGCGACATAAAGCCGGGCGTTTTCGCTCATCGCCGTCAGAAGCCCTTTAAAATAGTACTCCGGGCGCGTGGCAAAGCCGTCACGTTCGCCGGTAATTTTCATGATGCGCGCAAACTCGCCGAGGTCGGGCAGGCCGCCGACGCGTACCTTGACACCGTTTTTCTCGGCGACGCGGATGTTGTAGCGGGTTTTAGCGGCAAAACCGGCGAAAACCTCTTCCTCGGTTTTGCCCTTGATGTCGAGCCGAAAGACGAAATTGGGCTGGACGGCGTCAAAGTTCTTGCCCACGACACGGGAAAATCCCTCATCTTCAAGGATCTTGATAAAACCGGTATTTTGTACGGGGACATCGGGGTCGAGTTTGATGATGTACCCGTGGCACTTTTTCGCCAGTTCCTTGGATTTTTCGATCAGCGCTTTGAGCGTCCCGGCATCATCGGGGTCGCAGACGGGGCCGCGCGGGGCATACATTAAATGATACGGCAGCACCGGGGTTTTGCGCAGCAAAAATGAAATCGCGCCCTTGATTTGCCCGTTTGGATCGGTTACGGCAACGGTCTTGCGGGTCCAGTCGCGTTTGACGGCGGCCCATTTCTCGCTCTGGCAAAAATGCCCCTTCGGGCTTGTCCTGATAAAATTTTCAATCTCTCTGTCGGTCAAAATATCACTCCGATAATAAATTATGGCAAAATTTTATCACATTGGCCTATGATTTTCAAGTTACGCTCGAGCACTTCGCGGCTCCGCCAGCCGTAAGCCCGCCCGGTCAGGTCGTCCAAATCTTTGGCGCAAATTCGGCCTTTTATGCCGCATAGAAACTCGGGCAGATCGGTCAATGCCGCATTTTCGTTGAGCGGGCAGACGTTTTGACAGATATCGCAGCCCCAGGCAAGGCCGCCTTTTCGGATGAGATCGGCTTCTTGATTGGTCAAATCACCTTTTTTTTGGGTGATGCGGGACAGGCAATCGCGCTTGCCAGAGAGGGTTCCGGTCAGACAAGCCTCAATACAACGCCTGCAGTCGGGACAAAACGCGACGGGTTTGTCATAGTAATCGAGTTTAAGGTCGGTCAAAATCACGCCGATGAAAACATAGGAGCCATATTTCGGTGTAATCAAAAGTCGGTTTTTACCGAAAACTCCAAGACCGCAGCGTAGGGCGGCGGCGACTTCGGAGAGCACCGAAGAATCGACGAAGGGCAAAAAGCGATTGTCCGGAAATGCGGATGAAAGCGCTTCACAGGCGGATTTCAGCCGATTGCCAACGACGATGTGATAATCCGGCACGCGGGCATATAAACAGAGGTTTTCGTCTCCGGAAGAGGGAGTTTTATAAGGGAACACCGCGGCGATGACCGAGGCGGGTGCGAAATCAAACGGAGTTTTGGGCGGATTGCGGAAAACCGCAGGTTCCGCGGCGCAAAAGCCGAAATCGGCGATGCCGGATTTAATTAAAACGTCATTCACCGAATCGGTCATGTTTCTCACCGCCCTCTTTAATCATTATAACCCCTGAGATTTTTTTTGGCAATTGCGAAAAAATGTTCAAGGAATGTTGACATCGGGGCATAAATTGTGTATAATGACGGGGCGCTTTCAAAAGCGTTTGTTTTTGTAAAAGACACAATCGGCATAGGGGCATAGCTCAGCAGGTAGAGCAGCGGTCTCCAAAACCGCGTGCCGAGGGTTCGATTCCTTCTGCCCCTGCCAGCGGCGCTCTGTCGCCGCAAGTTGCGAAAAATGATTGTCGCGCCCTTAATACCCATGTGGCTCGGTAGTTCAGTTGGTTAGAACGCTAGCCTGTCACGCTAGAGGTCGAGGGTTCGACCCCCTTCCGAGTCGCCAGATGCTGATATAGCTCAGTCGGTAGAGCGCGTCCTTGGTAAGGACGAGGTCACCGGTTCAAATCCGGTTATCAGCTCCAGAATTTTTAAAAGAAGTCGATTATTAACAATCGACTTCTTTTGCATTTTATGGTAATATTGTTTTAAATTAAATTGAGGAAAAAGAGATGATCCCATGATATGCAAGATTTGTGAATCATTGAAAACGATAAAAGATGATCCATATTATATTACGGAACTGGAAACAGGATATGTGGTGCTTAAGTTGTATCAGCGATTCAAGGGCTATACAATATTTGAATGTAAAGTCCACGCAGAAGAGCTGCATGAACTTGAACCTGAATACAAAGCGAAGTTTCTTTTTGAAATGTCGATTGTTGCAGAGGCTGTCTACAATATATTTAAGCCCGATAAGATGAATTATGAATTGCTCGGAAACGGTGTGGCGCATCTTCATTGGCATCTGATCCCGAGAGTCAAAGGTGATACTCCGCAAGACAGCCCGATATGGAAATTGCCTCATGATGAATTATATGATGAAAAAACAAGACCCGGTGATGATGAAAGGAAAGAAATGATTTTAAAAATCAAAACCGAGATCAAACAACTGCTGGGGGAATAGTTTTTCAGAGCAGTTATGGCATCGTCACCGATAGTCAGAACTATTTGTTTAAAAATGAGAGGGATCATATGAATTATCCGCATGATCGGGAACTGATTAAAAAGACGGCGAAGTGTTTTCGGTTTGTCTATCAGACGCCGGGGCGTTACATCAACGACCACTGCTTTGTCTCGGACGGAACGCAGCGGCACTGTTTTTATATCGACGGTGAAGTCGGGAAGGGTTGTTATGACCTCGGCAACGAGCAGATTATCGGGCATGCGGTGAGCTGTGACTTGCGCGAGTGGCGGCATGTCGGCAACGCGTTGGAAAGCGACGGGACGCTGCCCCATGAAGAACGGGGTATCTATGCGCCTTATGTGATTCAACATCAGGGCCGGTGGCATCTATTTTATGCGTCGCACAACATGGCGGGTGCGCAGTATATGTGCCATGCGTTCTCGAACGATTTGGAGCACTGGGAGCGCGACCGCGAGCCGTTATTTTATCCGGCATTTGATTGGAGCTATTGGAAAGAAGATGTCCCGTGTTCGTGCCGCGACCCGCATGTGATTTTCAATCCGGCTGACGGGCTGTTTTATATGTACTGGGTGGCCGATCTGAACACTCCGAAAGACGCCTCGTGCATCGCATTGTCGACTTCGGAAAATCTGCGGGACTGGAAACACCTCGGGCCGGTGTTATCGCGGAAATATTCTTTTTATGAGGCGCTGGTGATGAAAACCGAATCCCCCTGCCTGATCGAGAAAAACGGGTTGTTCTATCTTTTCTACCGCCACGGGGACGGGACCTATTACTGCATCTCCGATACGCTGACGGATTTCTCGCTTTCGAGCGCGTTTTATTTGGGGCCGTGCCACGCGAGTGAGATCTTTATCGCCGACGGCAGATGGGTGATCTCGTCCTGTTCGAGGCCGCCGGAAGATATTGTGCATAAATTCGACCGCACCGACGGGTTATGTCTGGCGGGGTTAGACTGGTCGGATATACATCCGAGGATTGTTGTGTTATAAATATAGGATTATTGAGAACAGTTAATTTCCGGCCTCATCCAAACCCATGGCGTGATAATAATCTACGGTGTCCATCACGTCCGGATGATATTCCACCGCTTCCAATAAAGGCGGTAGCGCTTCGGCAAAGTTATTTTTACTCTTGCTGAAAGCGGTGATGTCTTGACCGAAAACCTCGGTGGCCTCTTCTCTGGATATCGCACCGCCAAAACCGTAATCGGCTTGGGTAAATTCGATATTCACGGAATTAATTTTCGGAAACAGCGCAAAAATCAAGATAACATCCTGCATGACTGCCTGAAGGTTAACCGTATACTTGGGATTATTCGGGGTGAGCTGCAGCGCGTAATCGAACTGGACAGAGTCCTCGTGAACACCGTCCGGTCCCACTTCAAACCGTACGCCGTTTAACTCCAACGTGTCTTTTGCCTGTAAATATTGTCCGATTACCTCAAGGGTTTCTTTTGCGGGGGCATCGCTGTGATAGGCATAAAGCGCACGATAATCATACAGGCCTTTTTTATCTGAGGCAACCCCTGGGTTTGCACATCCACCGATCAAACAAACGCTGACAGAATGACCGCAAACAACTTCTTATACATGGAAGGCCTCCTGAAATTATGGTATTAATCAGCGCTCTGCGCGTCCGATTTGTCATAGGGCTCAATGGTGGTCTCCGACTCACCGCAGACGCTGCAGGTGGCCCGGGTGATCAGGATATAGCCCTCAACATTGGGGTCGCCGTCACCTTGAACCTCATAGGTGTATTCCCATTGGTGAACGCCTTTTTTGCATTTTTCCAAGCCCTGCTCGTGTGAGATTCTCAGGCGTTCTTCACGTTCGGCCTGCGCTTTCTTTTCGATCAGCTTTTTTTCTTTCATGCGGCGAATCCTTTGAAACATAGAATAATCTCCCATCTATAATTGTTAATCCGAAACAGTCAAAGCAGTCCCCTACTCGATTTCGTCGTATCGGATGATTTGTTGGGCTTGCAGGATGTCGGCGTAAAAGCCGCAGGCGGTCATGGCGGAAAGCGCTGCGCCGTAGGCGGCTTCCTCTTTATATAACGGAACGCGGATCGGGAGACCGAATTTTAGCGAAAACATTTTTCGCATGACAGCGCTGTTTCGAATACCGTTGCCCGAGCCGATCAAAACAGTGCGTTGATGATCGTTTATATTCAACTGTTTGTACATCAGATATAGTTCGTTGACGACGCCCTCGAGCACGCCGACGATAAAATGCTGTGGCGTGAAGTTGTCGATGCCGAGATTTTGAATCGAGCTGCGTAAAGCCGGGTCTTCGCGGGTGCCGCTGAACTGGGTGGAGATGATGAGTTTATCTTCGAGTGTTTCAAAGCCCTCGGAGAGTTTATCCATATTCGGATAAAGACGGTCTGATGATATTCCCGTCATCTCAATCACCGAACGGAAAAAGTGCTCCAAGATCGCATAAGCGCGACCGCCGCATAAAGAAGCCCCGACGAGCAGAAAAGATTTTTCGGTAAGGGGACGGGTTTCCATGGCTTTTTCGCGCCGATAGGTGTCCGCAAGCAGCGAAATCTGGCTGCCGGTGCCGACATTGACCAGAATGCTTGCCTGAGGGTCTTTGACCGAGCCGAGAAAACCGGCCTGATTGTCGCCGATGGCGACCGAGACGGGAATGCCGCCATCGGTTTTTCCGATCACTTCAAATTGATCCGTGACTGCGGGGAAGATAGATGGGTTCATTCCCGCTTTTTCTAGAGCGGTAATATCAAAGCGGACATTTTGCAGGTCGAACAAGCCGAAACTCGCCGCATCGGAGGTGTGGGTCAAAGGGTAGTCTCGACCTGCGAGCTTCAGGGCGACATAGTCATGGATGGTGCAAAAAGTCACGGCTTCTTTCGGGACAAGGCTGGTTTTGAGATTATAAAAATGCGTGACCGCGCCGTACCCGGTGGCCAGATGATATCCGGTCAAATCAGAAAGGTATTGTGTATAGGTTTGATTTTCTTGATAAACAAGGTCACCCCGGCCGTCCTGCCAGATATAAAGCGGGCTTACGGCTTGCCCGTTTGAATCGAGATAGACAATGCCGTGCATCTGGCCGGTCACGCCGATCGCACCGATGGAAGCGTGTTTTTGCGTAAGTTCGGCAATCAGTGTTTCCGCTTTGGATAGAATCTTAACAGGATCTTGTATCTTTGCCCACGTTTGAGACGGCAGAAACGTAACGTTTGCGGTATTGACTGTCTCGAGCACTTCACCTGATACACCTTCGACGACCGTTGCGCAGATGGAAGTTGTGCCGATATCCAAGCCGATGATTTTCATATGATGCTCCTTAAATCGCGGTGGACTGCGGGTCAAGCCGCGTGATGATATCGTTTTGAATGGCCGGGGAGAGGTCGAGAAAATTGACGAAGGTACCGTGAATGCGCATGACGTAGACGCCGCTCGGAGCATACTTTTTCGGATTTGCAAGCACCTTACGCAGGATTTCAGCGGTTGTGACGTTGACATAGAGATAAAACGGGGAGGTATTTTGATTCATGCGGTTGAAAAACAGCGGTGCGATGACGCGCGTCTTAAATTCAAGACCTTTATCTTCACAGGTATCGCCTTTAAAATATTTCGGGTCGATTCCGAAATGGGAAGCATAGCCGCCGCACATTTTTTCATAAGGCAGGTTAAAGCACGAAAGCATCCGGAAGCCGAGTCCGTTTTGAGCATGTCGTGGGACTTGCGTCCGTCCGGGGTTGCGCTGACCCAATAGCCGTAGAGCAGATGGGTCGAGGGGGTACTGAAATCGGGGCGGAACGGGTTACTGAGCAAATTCCTTTGAGACGCGACAATATCTGAGACCTTTTCGGCGACCTGTTTGGCCTCTTCGTCGGGCAGATCGAAGTTATTTCCGAACTTCTCGCAGGAAGAAAGGTATTGCCGAAGGTCTTCGTCGTGTTCGAAATTTGTGCGAAGGGCCTCAATCAATCGGTCGGTATCCTGCGGACGTTCACTCAAGAGCATGTCGATGGCGATAAACGAGTCGGCTACGACGGTCAGGCCGTGAATCAGGCATCCGCTGCCGTTGTATTTGGTACCTTGGTGCGTCACATCGCGCATGTCGTAACCGCTTTCGATGCCGCTCATCAACGTGCTGATGAACGGAACCGGCAGGTAGGAGAGCGCTTTGGTGGCGTTGTTCGCCGCCTTTGCCATCTCTGCGATATAGAATTCGACATTTTTATAAAAGAGTTTTCGGATATTTTTTAAGCGATCCAAAGCATTGTGGATTCCGGTTTTGGGGCCGATGGGTTTCCCGGAGATCGCCGAGACGCCGTCGAGCAGAGTCAGTTCCAGAATCTTGCCGAGGTTGAGCCAGCTGTTTGTGGTGTTGCCGTTGTCCTTGCCCATAATCAGCGGCTCCTGACAGCCTGCGATCGAATAATCCGGTAAATCGGCTTGTTCGATGCCGGCGGAGGCGAGAATCGGAAACAGCGAATCGTCGTTGAACAGAGAGGGCGTCAGGCAGCCGGGCGTGAAAAAGAATTTACCCAGCGCCTGATATAGCGCGTCGGGAGTGTTTTGATGCAGCTTGACCGAGAGAATCGGCTGCGGCAGATTCATATCGTAATAGGCGTCGAGCAGCGCACAGGTGCAGTCGTTGGTCAAATCGTTTCCGCTAGTATCTTTGCCGCCGACGAGGACATTTTGCGAGATTGCCCAACTGCGGTCGCCGACATTGAAAAACACGAGGAAATGCCGAAACAACGCGGCCGCCGTCTCGCGGCTCATATTCTCGGCTTTCCGGTAGGGCTCGAAAATGCGGTCGGCGTTTCCGACCGAGAAGGCAAACGGGTTCGGCGACTGCTCGATGCACATCATCTGCCACAGCAAAATAAAACTCTGGATGGCCTCGAAAAGACCGGCCGCGCCTTTGGCAGGGACCTTTTCGAGCGTATGGGCGAGCAAAAGCAGTTCGGATTTTCGTTGTTCTTCTGCGGTTTCAGCCTGTTTACGGGTGAGTCGGGCATATCGAGCAGCTAAAATCAACGCTGATTCAAGGGCGATTTTCATCGCGTATAGGTTGGTTTTACGCTCGGGGTCGGTTTCTATGGAAAGTTTTTGTTCGATTTGCTTTGTCACACAGTCGATGCCCTGCGCTAAAATTACACGCATATCGGGAATCACATGACCGGTGACCTGTTCGATAAAGAAACAGACCTCCCCGGTATAATCGGTGGCCTGCCGATAGGTCTCGGCGAGCGTCTTGACATAAGCGCTTTCGGCGTTGTAGGCACGCAGGGTTTCAATCCGCTCTTTGGTCAAGTCGCCCTCGGGGGTAATATCGTCAAATACGGCGGTAGGGTCACAGTAGCCTGAAAAGGACTGGACTTTAAAAGTCGGGTTGATCAGTGCATAACTTCGAGCAAACGCATCGCGCTGGGTTCCGGCAAAGACTGCGTTTTCGCTGAGCGAGATCGGCAGCTTTTCGGCAATTACTTTCAGCGTATTCGCAGCTTTGAGTTCGGCAGGTTGACCGGCGAATTTCGCGTCGCAGTCCCGCCGGATTTCCTGTATGAAAAACCATCCGTCCAATCGGTTGGTCGCCTGTTCTTCTTTGAACAGCAATTTGGCCTTTTGGGCGAGTTGTTCGGGGGACAGAATGGCTGAAATGGCGTTCATACCAATCGGCTCCTTTATGTATTGTCACTAAGCTTTGACCGCGAGACAGGAGTTTCTTTAAAAAAAGTCAAAATTCGCGTTTGACCGCGGGTTCTCACCCGCTATGTACGGATGACTTGAAAACCACAGGCGAGAAAGGCATCACGGAAACGGGTCAGGATTTCAGCGCTGATTTGCGCGGTTCCGTCCATGATATACTCCAGACCGCAGGCGTGCCATTTTGGCTTGCCGTATTCATGATAGCGCAGAAGCTCGACGGTAAAAAAGTCCGTGTCCAGCGTTTTGATAAAAGCAATCATTCCTTGCAGGGCTTCCTCAGAGGTGTTGAAGCCGCCGATGAGAGGGACTCGGATATCGATTGGTTTCTTTAAAATGTTCGCTTTGGTGATGTTTTCTTTGATCGTTTGATTGCCGATACCTGTGACGGCACGATGAATTTTATCGTCAGGATGTTTGAAGTCGATCATCAACTGATCAATCAGGGGAAGTAACTCCGGTAATCGGGGATGGGTTCCGTTGGTTTCAACGGCTGTATGAATACCCGCACTTTTAAAACGTGAGAGCAATACCTTGACGGCCTTAAACTGACAAGTGGGTTCGCCGCCGGTCAGGGTCACGCCTCCGCTGTCAAAAAACATCGGCACGTTTTTGCGGACTTCGGCAAGAATTTCGTCGATTTCGCAGGACTTGCACTTGCAGACGATGCCCTGATTTTTATTTTGATAAATACAGGGCCGATCGGAACAAGATTTACAGACAGATCGGTCAAGCCGGTGATCATGAACCGCGCTGTAAGGGCAAATTGAATTGACCAGCATTTTTTCGTTAACAAACAACGTCGGAGTAACTGACACCCCCTCGGGATTTGCGCACCACGGGCAATGCATATTACAACCCTGCAGATGATAGACGAGTCGGTTGCCGGTGCCGTCCTGCGAATAATTGAAACCTTTTTCGAAAATGTTGATTTTCATATGGTTTACACCTGATAATGGTTTTGGAACACTGTTTTTCATTATAACATAATACCGTTGAAATCACCAGTCTCATTTAGTTTCTTAGTTATTTATGAATATGGAGAGAGGATTAAGCGTTTTTGAGCAATAAACAACCGGAAAAATGTTTTTTTAACGGTAAAAAGATAAAAGAAGAAAAAAATATAAAAAATTTTTACAAATACCTCTTGACAGATAGTACTGTGCGGTGTATAGTATTACGCGAAAGGGGGTATTGATGTGCTTGACCCGCAGCTCAAACGAGGTATCCTGGAAACCTGTGTACTGTCCGCCGTCTCCCGCGAGGATTCCTATGGGTATAAGATCATCAAGGACCTTTCCGGTTATATCGAACTCACCGAATCAACGCTATACCCCATTTTGCGCCGGCTTGAAGCTGCCGGAAATCTGACGGTTTACTCCGTGGAGCACAACGGCCGGCTGCGCAAGTTTTATAAAATCACCGAATTGGGACACGCCGCGATAGAGGAATTTTTGAAAGATTGGCCGGAGATCGAAACGATGGTTAACTTTATCAGGGAGGGAGTTTGAAAAATGTATTTTTCAAACCGGAGTTTGGCCCGTCTGCCTTTGTCAATCGGTCCAAACATCCCAACAGTGAGGGAAAGGAATGGTCATAACCATGACAAAACGTGAATTCTTGGACGACTTAAAAAGCCGCCTGTCGCAATTGCCGCCGGAGGAACTCGGAAAACGACTGGCTTATTATGCGGAGCTGATCGACGACATGACCGAGGACGGTATGGACGAGCACGCCGCCGTCGAAAAGCTCGGAGACGTCTCAAAGATCGCAGAGGATATTCTGCGCGAACAGACGCTGCCCACGCTGATGAAAACCCGGATGCGCCCGAGCGGCGGATGGACGGCGTTGAATATTATTTTTTTGGTGTTGGGCTTCCCGCTGTGGTTTCCGCTGCTGATGGCGTTTATTGCCGTCGTGCTTTCGATGTACGTTGTCATCTGGTCGATTGTCGTGGTTTTATTCGCGGTAGTATTCTCAATAGGAGCAGGCGGAATCGCGCTGATTGTCTTCGGAATCTGGAATATGATTCAAAACCCGCCGCTTGCCTTGATTGCCCTCGGTTCCGGCGTCGCATTGGCGGGACTTGCGGTTTTCGCGTTTCTCGGCGCGGTCGCGGCGGCAAAAGGACTCGCAAAACTCACGGTTGTAATCGCGAAGGGCGTCAAATCGTTGTTCATCCGCAAGAAAGCATAAATAGTCAAACGAAGAACATATTGATATTTTGAAAGGCAGGATTTGTCATGAGTAAAGCATTAAAAATCACTTTGATTGTCGCGGGAGTGCTGATTTTGGTCGGTGTTATGACCGTGAGTCTGGCTACGGCATTCAGCGGTTTCAATTGTGAAAACATCTGGAAAAATAACACGTTCAACTTCCCCTGGAAAGTGAACATCGGTTCGAACAATATCACGGGCTACAAGAACGTTAACAATGCGTACGCCGCGGACGGGACTTACACCGCGGGCGCAGAAAGCCTCACCGGCATCGATTTGAAATGGGTCGCGGGCAGCGCGACGGTCTCCGTTTATGACGGAAGCGAGATCACCTTCACCGAGACCTCGTCCGAGGCCCTGACGCAGGATGTGGCTCTCCGGTACGGCACGGAAAACGGCGTTCTTTATATCCAGTATTGTTCGACCAACGCGCCCGACGATCTGCCGATGAAGGCACTCGACGTTAAAATCCCGGCCGCACTTGCGGCCAGTCTGGGCGCTTTTGATTTTTCGGGTGTTTCGGCGCAGCTGAATATCTCAGGTCTCACAGTAGCCGATTTGGATTGCGACGGGGTCTCGGGTCAAATTGACGCCTCCGGCCTCACGGCGCAGACCGTAGACATCGATACGACTTCGGGCGAGATTCGGTACGAGGGCAGCTATGTGAAGATGAATGTCAACACGGTTTCGGGTATGGTGCGCGTGAACAGCACAGGAACGGCGCAGGAAACCGAAGTTGATTCCACTTCCGGAGCGATGGCATTTGCGGGGAAAATCGGCGCGCTCAAGACCAATTCCATCTCGGGCGAGGTCTTTACCGACGGTGCGGTCTATGCCGATACAGCGGATATCGACACAACTTCCGGCAGTGTTTCGCTGCAGTTTGCGGTCCGTCCCGCCGATCTGAAAATCGACACCATCTCCGGCGGCATCACCCTGACGCTGCCCACCGACAGCGGTTTCACTATCGAATATGACTCTGTCTCGGGCGGGATGGATTGCGCGTTCAGCGTCACGATGAGCGGGAACAAATATATCGCCGGAGACGGCGCAGGCAGGTTCGATATCGGCACAGTCAGCGGCGGACTCAGAATCAAAACGGCACAATAAGAGGTTAAGAGAAAGATCTAAGCTAAAAGTGTAAAGGCACATCTCCGTAGGATGCTTTTGCGGAAATACTAAAAATTCCCGGTCGAAAGGCCGGGATTTTTTATTGTAAAAACACGCTTTTTTATCGTTAATGCTTTTCGACATAAAATTATATTGAAACGGGAAAAGTATAACAAATCAATACGCGGGGAGAGTTCATTATAACAAACAGCATCACAAACAGGCAGATGGTTTTTATTTTGTTTATGACGCTTACCTCATACTCTACAATCGATCTTCCTAAAATGATGGCACAATCGGCAGGCAGAAGCAGTTGGATACCGATTATAATCGCTTCTGCCCTATTTGGCATTGTTGCAATTATCATCGTAAAATTAAACAACATGTTTTTAGGCAAAGTATTTTTTGATTACGGCAGGGAAGTGATCGGCAAGTTCTTCACCTATGTAATCGCCGTTTATTATATTCTGTATTATTTGATACTCAGTGTTTATTTAAAATCGAAAATGGTCGACGTAATATCGGCGAACTTTTTACCCAAAACGCCGAAATTTATACTTATTGTATTGGGAATGGCTCTGTTTGCTATGGTGGCATATAAAGGCATCACGAATATTGCAAGAATGTTTGAAATTTTCGGCATTTCGCTTTTGATTATAACGCTGACGATCTGTATTATCATGGTTGCGGAAGGAGATAAATACAATGTATTACCCCTTTTAAACCCGTCAGAGATAAAAAAATATACAAAAACAATAAAGGATCTTTTTTTTCCGTTCGGCGGACTGGAGGTTTTATTGATCATACCGTTTACCGCGGCGAATAAAAAGGCACCCGCGACGGCCTTTTTTTCACTTCTGTTTATCGGCTTTTTTTATGTGTTGATTGTGGAAAGCACCATCATGATTTTGGGGATCAATAATACGATTTTATTGAAGGACTCTTTTATTGAAGCATTTAAAATAGCGCAGGCCCCTGTGATCGAAAGATTGGATATTTTTTATCTCACTTTCGGATTGACAAGCTTATTCAGCGGAATGATCATAGTTACTTCTGTTGTAACTGAATATGCCTGCAGAATATTTTCGAAAGTAAAGCGCATTTATATCGTGTCTGGCGTATTTATCGTTTTTGCAATTCTCGGTTTGACCACCATGAATATGAAAGATATCGAAAAAACCGTTGAAAGTTATGTTCCTTATCTTGTTTCTGTTGCCACTGTTTTGATCCCCGTGCTCGTTTTTATTTTGGCGAAAATAAAAAAGCGGAGTAAATTATCTCCTGTAAAGAGGGAAGAGTAAAAAATTATGAAAAAAACTTTATGCTTTTTATTAATATTCATTGTTCTTGCTGCTTTAACGGGCTGCGCGGGGGATTTCAAGGATATCAATGAAAAATCGATTGTAACAGCGGTTGCCGTTGATAAAAAGGGCGACGAAATCTATATTTTTGTGGAGATTGCCAATATTAAAGCATCCGGCAAATCAGAGAGTAAAAGCGGAACCGGAAAAAAATATATCCTCTATATCAGCCATGGAAAAACGATAACCGAAGCCAGAGAAGATTTAGACAGGCAATTGGATAAGACAGTTTATCTGAGTGCGGTAAGATCATTGATTTTAACAGAGAATTTCGCAAAAGAATATCTTGTGGATTATTTATATCGGCTCAGGGCAGATGAGACATACCGAAAAAAACATTCACCGTCATCACGAGAGAAGATCCCGAAGCTTTATTTAAGACTTGCAATGAAAAAGATGTATCAGTGGGATTTTTTACGGAGGACCTGTTGAAGTCCCTTGAACAAAACGGTGAATCTTTTACGAGAACCACGACACGTTTGCTTGAAAACCTCTCGGAAAAATATACGGGGATTTTATTGCCCTGTATCGGTTTATATGACCAAAACGTTGCATTGGACGGATATTCCGTAATCCATGATACCACTATCGTCGGGTTTATACCCGTGGAAGGGGCAAAAGGTCTGATATTTATTAAAGCGGAAAAACCCAAATTTTTTTATATCGTATCTTATCGGAACAATCGGTTTACCATGGAAGTGAAATTAAAAAAAAGAAAAATAAAACCGACTTTCGACAACGGGCAAATCCACTATGAAATGGCCTTTGAGTTTGAAGCAAAGCTGGTTCAAGGCCATGAAAAAACGCCTTATGGCTTTACCGATACGGACTTTGCAAATGTTGCGAGAAGCCTTACGGAGGTGTTGAAAACCGAGATTAATGGTGCGGTTGATCAGGCGCAAAAAGATTTTATGTGTGATTACATCCAGTTTGACGATACGTTTCGCCTCAAATATCCGTCGGAATTCGAACAAATGGAATGGGATACCGAATTTGAAAAAGCGACTTATAACCTTGATGTCAAAGTCGCTTTGAGCGGAAATACAGCAGTGGATTATGAAACCGGCGAACAGAAATAAAAAGGAGAAAAGTATGTCGAATGGGTTTGATATTGAAAAAACAGCGGCAGCGCTGAAGTCGAATCATTCTGATTTTGCCGAAAGAACGATTCCGTTTCATAACGGAATGATCAAGCTGCTTTATATTAAACAGCTGACGGACAGGAATTCCCTTTCCGAAAACGTTATCAAGCCCCTTATGCTGCACGGTTCTCTGACCAAAAAGCCGATCAGCGCGCAGACGGCGGTAAACGAAATCATATACGCCGACGACTGCAAGATAGAATCGGATCTCGGTAAAATCGAATACTATATTCTTTCGGGAATGACAGTGATCCTTTTTTCAACAGATGCGGAATATATCGTAGCCAACTTTAAAGAGTCGGAACACAGGGCGGTTCCGACTCCCGAACTGAGTTTTACGCTGCGCGGCCCGCAGGATTGTTTTACGGAAAACCTTGATGTCAATCTTTCGCTGCTGAGATATCGGATGAAAGATAAAAACGCCAAGATCAAAAAATATGAAGTCGGTTTGAGGACAAAAACACAAGTCGCTGTTGTCTATATCGAAGATATTGCCAATAATACCGTCGTTGCCGAAATTGAAAAAAGAATACAGAGCATTGACGTCGACGGCATCAGTGAATCGGGCGAACTTCAGTCCTTTTTACAAAACAATAAAATGCAGTTGTTTCCCAGTATCGGTCTGCTTGAGAGATCCGATATGGCGGAGCATTCGCTGCTTGAAGGGAAAGTCGTCGTTTTAGTGGACGGAAGCGGAATCGCTTTGCTTGCGCCGAAAACCTTTGTTGAATTTTTTTATGCTTGCGACGACAGGTACGACAATAAATTTTTCGGGTTTTTCGCAAGAATGCTGCGCTATATTTCTTTCATCATTTCTTTGACTGCTACAAGTATATTTGTCGCAATCACATCGTTTCATACGGATGTTTTACCGAGTACCTATGCCATATCCCTTGCCGAAATGCGCATCAATGTGCCTTTCAATTCGTTGATCGGGGCACTGTTAATCGAGTTTCTCGTGGAATTGATTCGGGAGTCCTTGCTCAGAGTCCCGAAACAAATCGGTTCCGCAATCGGTATTGTAGGTGCGATCGTGATCGGACAAGCCTCTATAGCGGCCGGAATTTTCAGCCCGGTCTTATTGATCATCGGAGCAACATCGCTGCTTGCTTCTTTTTCTGTTCCCGATTATTCGTTAATGAATCCGATCAGGATATTGAAAATCATCCTTTTATTATTTACGGGAGCATTGGGCTTTTTTGGATTCACTTTGTTTTTGACCTGGATATTGGCCGATCTCGTTTCATTAAACAGTTTCGGAGTGCCCTATTTGGCGCCGGTGGCTCCCTTTAATTTTTATGACTTTATCAGGGTCTTTATTCAAAATGTGACCATTAACCCGAAACGGCCGAACTATTTGCGTACGAAAAACCAAACAAGAACCAAACATTGATTTAATCGGTGAACAGCAACCGCTTAATCCTTTAAAATATATCAATCTTGCTCTGCAAATCAAACGTCACACCCTGTTATTCCATATTGCGCCAGAACCGTTTGTGCCAGTGCTTTGAGTTCGTCAATGACGTTTTGCGGTTTGATCATTTTGACATCGGCACCGAAATTCATCAGCCAGGTTAAAAAATGCGGGCTGATTTCGACGCGCACGGTGGTCTCGAACTGCTCGTTGTCAACCTTGTACATTGTGACGTCGTGCCCGAACCGATCAATGATAATACCGGCCATACTGTTTTTGCAACGCAGGGTGACTTGCTCATCCCTGCCGCCGTACATGCCGAATACCTTTTTCGAATAGACGCCCATGTCGAAATTTCTAAATGCGGCTTGTCCTTCGCGCTTATCTCCGCTGACCGAAATATGCAGCATCTTATCGACGCGGTAGTGTTTGATTTTTCCGGATGCGCTGTCGTAAGCGATCATGTAATAATTATCGTCGTCCCAAGTGAGCGCCCAAGGGCTGACCAGATAGGAGGAGCCGTCATGGCGCAGGCGCTTTTGCTTGTTTTCGTCCCACTCGTAATATTGAAAGACGATCTTTTTATCGGCGTTGATGGCGGCATGGATGGCGTCGACGGTGTAATAAATACTCTCGTTCATCGTCTTGATTCGGTTGGCGACGAAGACCTGCCGCTGGAGCTGGCGGGCTTGTGAAGAGCTCGCAAATGATTCTATTTTTTGAATCAATTCGGTGCTCTTTTTATAAGTGATGAATTTTGAGGACTGAACGGCATCAACCAGCAGTTTCAATTCCGGAAGCTCAAAAATGCGGTCGGCGACATAATAACCGACAATCCTGCCGTGGCTGACCTGAATGTCGAGTCCGTAAAGCCGAAGCGCGTCGAGGTCGTCGTAGACGCTTTTTCGCTCGGCTCCGACCCCTCTTGCCTCGAGTTCGTCAATCAGCTGATGCATGGTCAGCGGATGGTCCTCGTCAGTACATTCGAGCAGGATTTTCATCAAATATAAGATTTTCAGCTTTTGATTGACAGTCCTCGGCATAAAAAGTCTCCTTTTGGAATCGGTATGGAAATTTTAGCACAGAAATGAAAAACGGTCAACCGCAAGGTTGAATTCCGCATTTTTTTATGTTATTCTGATGGCGGAGACACGATGCAGAACGCAGAAATCGTTTTTACGGGAGAGGCGGCGCTTCATGACAGCCGGAACCGGAACAAATACGAAATTATTCAACCGAATCTTTTGCGCAGCGATTGCGTTCGGATTGTTTCTGTGCGCGCTGGTGATGTTATACAGCCTGAATTATCACCGGATCAAAGGCATTAACGGTCCGCAAAATACCATTGCCGGACTGACGGAAATTGATTTTGAAAACGGTGAAACCGCCTATTTGGACGGTGTTTGGAAAATTTACGACAAAAGATTCATCATCAGCGATTCGGTCAAAAACCCGGAAGGAGACCGGTATGTCATCGTACCGAGTTATAAAGATAAAAACAGTTCCGGTGAGTCCTTTTTTTACGGCAGTTATGAGGTGACGCTGGTCACCGCAAGCCGAAAATCAGACCTTGCGATCTACATTCCGAATTCATGCGTCGCCTACAAGATATGGTTGAATGACCAGATGGTCGGAAGCAGCGGGGTGCTCGGCAAGACAGCTGAAACAGTGGTCGCCGATGTCGGATACAGCACGCTCTCTTTCGATCTTACCGAGAAGATTAACAATAAGCTCATCATCGAAGTCGCAACGCGCAAGTTCGGCGGGCTGTACATAACCCCGAGGATCACTTCTTACCATCTCCTTGAGAGTAATAATGCCTGGGACGAGACCGCTGCTTTTTTAATTTCGGGTATGCTGATTGCAAATGCGATCATCTTTATCATCCTTCGGCTTGTCGTCAAATATCGTCCTTTTACGGTTTGGTTTCCGCTGTCGTCATTGTTTTTCTTTGTGCGACTCTTGATGACGCAGGATATGTTTCCTTCTTACCAGAAGGTATTCGGAAGCGCCTCGTATGAAAACGTCATTTTAGCCTCGGTTCTGGCTTCATTTATCTTCGTCTTTTCCACAACCATGTTCATTTTGGGCTTATGCGAATTTCAGCGCAAATGGGTCTCTTACGGACTCGCCGGCTATCTGGCAGTTGTCTATGCCGGCAGTTACATTTTATCTTTTGTTTCGATGGAGCGGTTTTCAATAATCCTCGCAACGCTGTTTGCCGCTGTGGTTCCGATCACATGCGGCGTCATCATGGTACGGAAAGGATTATTGAACAGACAGACACTGATGCCGGTGCTGTTATATGCCTTTGTGACGCTGCTGCTCGGGATGAACGGAATGCACCTTGTCGGTTGGCTGATATTTCCGATGCGCAACCTCGGGCAGTACCTCTTTTTAGCATTAAGCTGGTATGTTGTCATCTTTTATGCTTTACGGATCCGCGGGATGTATGTGGACTCCAAGAAACTCGCAGCTTCGGAGACCGCGCTGCTCAAGAGTAACGCCACCTTGATGTTGAGCCAGATCAAACCGCACTTTATCTACAACACGCTGACAACAATTCAATCGATGATTAAGCTCAATCCCGATCAGGCTTATAACACAACAGGTATTTTTGCCTCTTATCTGCGTTCGAATATCTCTGCGCTCGACAGTTTTGAACCGGTGCTCCTTTCAAAGGAACTTGATAACGTACGTTCTTATGCCGATATCGAGCAGATTCGGTTCGGAGATAAGCTTCAGGTAATCTATGATATCAACAGTCAGGGGTTCTTGCTGCCGCCGCTTACCATCCAGCCGCTCGTTGAAAACGCCATCAAGCACGGTATCAGAAAACGCTCCGGAAAGGGAACCGTCACCGTCTCCACCCGTGAGGACGAAGATTTTTACTACGTCACGGTTGCTGATAACGGCGTCGGATTTTCTCCCGAGAATATAGACAGCACACTTTCGGTCGGACTGAAAAACATCGAATACCGGCTGCGCACCATCAGCAGAGGCCGGCTTGAAATAGACAGCAAACCTGGAGAGGGAACTGTCGTGCGTATCATTATTCCCAAAGAGGGCGCATGAATATTTTTTATTTCCAATAAGATTTCATATTCACGAAAGGATGTTAACCCGAAATGTCAAAGCTGAGAATAGTCATTGTAGACGACGAGCCATGGATTTTGTCGCATACGGAAATGGTCTGCGGTGAATTTTCGGACATAGAGGTCGTCGGGAAATTTACCGATCCAAAGGATTGTCTCGATTTTCTGGTGAAAGAGCAGGCCGATGCGGCAATTTTGGATATCGAAATGCCGGTGATGAACGGAATCGAACTCGGAGCGGAGATCAAAAGAATCCGCCCGGAGATCGCGTTGATTTATTCCACCGGATACGACAATTATGCCCTTGAGGCATTCGGCATCAACGCGACAGCCTACATTCTCAAGCCATGCAGCAAAGAACGCGTGGCAAAGGCCATCGAGACAGCCCGCGCCATCGCAAAATATACAATGAGCCCTGTTTTCATCCGGACATTCGGTGAATTTGACGTTTTTGTCAACGATCTCCCCATCTATTTCAAAAACGCCAAATCAAAAGAATTGCTCGCCTTGCTTGTCGACAGGAGGGGCTCCACATTGACCGGCGAGCAGATCACCGGTTATCTCTGGGAAGATAAGCTTTATAATGATACCATCGGCTCCTACTTACGCCGGGCGATCATGAATCTCCGACAGACCCTTTCCGAGCACGGCATCGAGGATATATTGATCGACGAACGCAACGCGAAGGCCGTTGACACGCAGAAGTTCGTCTGCGATTATTATCGGCTGATGGACGGAGACGCAGAGGCCATCGCAATGTATGACGGGCGGTATATGACAAATTACTCCTGGGCAGAGGAAACCACCGCAATGATTGACAATAAAATTGACTATTACAGTCGCGGGAACGCATAATTTTCAAAAGAATTTTGAAAATAATTCAAAAAAGTGCAAAATTTACACGATAGATACACGATATTTATACTTATTGTATACGGTGGCTATGCTAATATATCGCTAAAGGGGTTGTGTACCCGCGCTTCCCCGACGGCTTTCATGCGGGCCGTCACATGAGTTTTTTGTTGTTCTCCTTTCACGCTTTTTCGCCCGAGGATTTCCCCGGGCGAACATTCTTTTCAGAGGAAAATCGGCGGCTGAAAAGCCGCTTTTTTTTGATTTTAAAAAAAATCGCGGGACATTTTGTCAGAGAAGTTGTCAGGATTTTTGACGGTTGATTGAAAACGGAGCAGAAATACTATATTGTATCAGTTCGGCACCGCTGCTTTGATTTTTCATTTTGTCGGCGGCGTTTTCATATGGGAGTAATAACATGTACACTCAAAAACCGTTTTTTAAATATATTATTACCTGTACGCTCGTCCTGTCCACGCTTTTTTCTTTCGCCGTGCCGGTCAAAAGCGAGTATGATTCGCACGTATACGACTCCCTCGAATCCTTTTTGAGCGAACAAAATTCGCCAAAACCTTGTGCGTTCAGTACTGTCGGACAGAGTTCCCCGGAAAAGAAACTCATCAAATGGGTGGATTTCAAAGTGCCCGCAGCAGCGATGAAAAAGTCCATCGCGCTGGATATCGCGTCGCAGGAGAAAGAGATTCAGCTGCATTTTATCGAGATGCTTGCGTATTTGGCGGCGAAAAACGGCAACAATTTCGGCAGTTATAAAAATCAACAGCTTGACGATCTCGCCGCGAAATTGAATTCGGGCAAAACCATAGAAGAACTGACCGAAAAGATGAACTATTACGATTATTACGTTGAGGCGTTTACCGCGGTGCTCGGCGGGTTCGTGGGATATTACGAAGTTGAAGTGCCGAATGCGGACGGGCAGGGCAAGCACTGGGAACAAAAATACGGCATCAAGGTGTTTGCTCCGATCGCCAAAGGGTTTTATTACGGGCATTATGACGATTTCGGCACCGGGCGCGGCTACGGGTTTTCGCACCGCCACCTCGGCAACGACCTTGTCGGGTCGATCGGCACGCCGATTATCGCCGTTGAGAGCGGTGTGATCGAAGAGATGGGTTGGAACCAGTATGGCGGCTGGCGCATCGGCATTCGGTCGCTCGATTCCAAGCGGTACTATTACTATGCGCACATGCGCAAGGACTTCCCTTATAAAACGGGGCTTGCGGTCGGCTCGAAGATCAAAGCCGGCGATGTGATCGGCTATATGGGCCGAACCGGGTACAGCCGCAAAGAGAACGTCAACGGCATGAATAAGACGCACCTGCATTTCGGCATGCAATTGATTTTCGATGAGTCGCAGAAGGACTGCATGAGCGAAATCTGGATTGACGTCTACGAGATCGTCAACCTGCTCGGCAACTGCCGTTCGGCAGTCGTCAAAGACCCCGAGACCAAGAATTATAACCGGGTTTATGATTTTAACGACTTGTCGTTTGTGCCGAGGGATTAGCGAACGCAAAGTAAAAAGTAAAAATGAAAAATGAAGAGGTAAGGTACCCTGCGAGGAATTTGGTAAAGAACGCCTTTATTAAGTTGAGAATTTGTTTATGTTCGGAATGTTAATCTCATCAATGCCGAAAATTGTTCTGATAAACGAA
>Ga0116171_10000202_pt1 | contig 62958 bp, 47 predicted proteins | sample AD_JPNHW2_MetaG_FD_89798 | JGI IMG/M metagenome (GOLD analysis project Ga0116171, IMG submission 89798) | Active sludge microbial communities of municipal wastewater-treating anaerobic digesters from Japan - AD_JPNHW2_MetaG | ecosystem: Engineered > Bioreactor > Anaerobic > Digestate | place...
GACAAGATCAAACAACTGATCGGCCAGGGTGCCAAAAAGGTCGTCGCTGATGTCAACAAGGTGACCTGGATGAACAGCACCGGCCTGGGCGCACTGATCGGCGCGATGAGTTCGCTCCGCAATTCCGGCGGCGACCTGAAGCTGGCCCGCATCACGGAGAATGTCGAGAATCTCTTTGTGATTACCAAACTGGTCACGATATTCGATACCTTCGATTCTGTCGAAGAAGCGGTTACCGCCTTCAAATAGGGGTGGCGGAAGCAGCCGTTTGAAAGGATGAAGTATGCCATCGTTTGCTGAGAGATGGTGTTCGACTCGAGTGCCCTGGATAGGAATGCTGTTTGCTCTCTGGGGCACTCTTTTATTCGCGGCCGATATCGATCGCAGTCTGGATCCCGTTGTCCTCAAAGGCCAGAACCTGCCGGCGATGTTGGGCAAGGATATTATCGGCTTCCGGCTCTATGCCTTCAATGGCGACGAACTCAGCTGGTATCCGGTGCCCTTCCAGATCGATGAGGATGTCAACGGCAGTTATTATGGCATCTCCAACACCATCCTCGATCCCAAGGATGAACTGGTCTTCATGGCCAGGGATCTGGGAGATCGGGCGGGGGAACGGATCTGGGATGAGGAGGCGACAGCCGTACAGAATCCCCGCTACGAAATCGCCGTGACCAATCCCGTCTCCGGCGCCACCGGCTATCTCTATCTCTACTGGTCCGCCAGTCTGCCCAAGAGCGGGGTCTCGTACATGAATTACACCAACGAGACCGTCTATGCCCCAAAGTATGTTGCGGGTCAGGACACCAACAAGGCCGGCGGGCTGCTCACCGATCTGACCATCCCGACCGCCGCAGGCGGGGATGGGCTGGATCTTTTCGACGAACAGCGGCTGCGGATCCAGACCACCGCCGATCACAGCGCCACCCAGGAGGTGACGCTCTATATTCGCGAGCAGTGGCGCAATAAGCAATACGATCTGAAAACCGCGCTGGGCGGCAAGATCGGCCAGATCAATGTCGATGCGGGGCACAGCCATTTCGAGGCCGCTACCGGACCCATCCGGATCATCCGCACCAACTACCTGAGCGTTCATCTTTTCGGGTATGGCAAGATTTCCGGCATTGCCGACTTTTCCTTCGATCAGACGATCATGCTGCCCGTCGGCTACAAGTTTTATCCCGATTTTTATGAGATGCCCTTCGACAGCATCGTCATCGATCTCAGCAAATCGATCACCGGGCTGGACAAATATGGCGTTTCGCTGAAAAACTCCAAAATTTTGCTCTGTTCGACGCTGAACAGCAATGGCATGGGGATGCGCTACTATACACCGCGCCTGACCACGCCGGATGCGCGCGCCAAAGGACTCAAGATCGACGGCAAATCCGATACCGGCTCCTATGGCTCGGTTTCGGATCTGGTCGCCGGCGAATGGCCGGCAAAACACTGGTGGGGTTTGGTCGCCGATACGGTGGGGATCGACAGCCCGGTCAAGAACGCCACGCTTTTTACGATCGCGGATCTGCGCGGCGCTCCGCCCCTGAAGGCGCGCTTTCTGCGCTATAATGATGGCGATGCCGAGGATTCGCCAGCAGTCAACGGCCTCAACGGCGTTCAGCTTGAGCAGGACAGCGGTCTGCCCGGCACGATACCGCTGATTCTGACGCTGCGCCAATATGTCTTTCCGCGGGTTTACGATTACAACAGCCTCAACGCCCTGTACGAAAAGTACAAGACCCCGGTGACGGTGACATCGACCCGTCAGATGTACGACATCATTCCGCCCGGCACTATCCGCGACCTGCAGATCGCCGGCCGGGCCGATTCCTCACTCACCCTGACCTGGACAGCCGTCGGCGACGACTGCACCCGTGTGCGCGCGGTGACCACCTATTTGATCCGCTACAGCACGGCCAAGCCCTCCGGCAACCGGGATTGGGAGTGGTGGGCCAATGCGAGCCAGATCTACCCGGGGCCTGTGCCCGCAGCGCCGGGTGGGCAGGAGACTTTTTTGGTTTCCGGCCTGGCGCCTGAAAATCAGTATTATTTTGGCATCCGTGCACTTGACGAAGCGGACAATGCCTCGCCCTCCATCGCCATGGTGACCAGCGTTACCACCCCGGTCGAACTCACGGCCTTTACCGCGCTGGTGCAGGAACGGCGAGTTGAACTGAGCTGGCGCACCGCCAGCGAAAGCAGCAATTACGGCTTTGCCCTGGAACGCCGCCTCGAAAGAGAGACCGATTGGGCGCAGCTCACCTTCATCAAGGGCCACGGCACGACCAATGTCGCCCAGAACTACCGCTACAGCGATGGTGATGCCCGGCCCGGCCGCATCGAATATCGCCTCAAACAGATCGATCTTGACGGCCGCTTCACCTATTCCGATCCGGTCGCCGTTACTTTTGCCGCACCGACCTCCTGGGCGCTGGCGCAGAATTTCCCCAATCCCTTCAATCCGGTGACGACGATCACCTACCAGATCCCCGCCGGCAGCAAGGGAGAGGTCGAGATGACCATCTACGATTTGCTCGGACGCAGGATCCGCACGCTGGTCCGGACCGAAGCCCAGCCCGGCTTTTACCACATCGCATGGGATGGCCGCGATGATCAGGGCATAACCGCCGGATCCGGAGTCTACATGTACATCCTGAGTGCTCCCGGGACGCGCATCGTGCGGAAGATGATCAAGCTGCAGTGACATCGTACTGTGCCCCAACGTTTTCCTGCTTTGTGGTGCGACGCATGACACCCTTGCGTCGCACTTTTTTATGGGTATGCTTTCTCTCGTGATGGAGGATTCATGAACAATTTTTCCTATTGCAATCCGGTGCGCATCATCTTCGGCAAGGGCAGCATCGCCCAATTGCGCCGGCAGGTTCCCGCCGGCGCGAGGGTGCTTCTGACCTACGGCAGCGGTTCCATCAAACGCAATGGCGTTTACGAGCAGGTCATGCAGGGATTGGAGGAGCATACCGTCAGCGAATTCGGGGGGATTGAGGCCAATCCGCGCTATGAGACCCTGATGCAGGCGGTCGAGATCGCCCGCCGCGAAAAGATTGATTTCCTTCTCTCCACTGGCGGCGGCTCGGTCCTGGACGGCACCAAGTTTATTGCCGCGGCCGTCCCCTTCGCCGGCGCAGATCCCTGGGAGATCCTGAGCCGCCGTGCGCCCGTGGCTGCTGCGCTCCCCCTGGGCTGCGTCCTCACCCTCCCCGCCACGGGCTCGGAGATGAACAGTAATGCGGTGGTTTCGCGCGAGGCCACCCGCGAAAAGCGCGCCTTCAGCTCGCCGCTGCTCTATCCCCTCTTCTCGATCCTTGATCCCGAGACCACTATGAGCCTGCCGCCGCGACAGACGGCCAACGGTGTCGTCGATGCCTTCGTGCATGTCTGCGAACAGTATATGACCTGGCCCGCCGCAGCGCCGCTGCAGGACCGTCAGGCCGAAGCGATCCTGCAAACGCTCATCGAGGTGGGGCCGCAGCTGCTCAGCCAGCCGCAGGAGTACGACAGCCGCGCCACCCTGATGTGGGCGGCCACCCAGGCCCTCAACGGCTTGATCGGCTGCGGTGTGCCCCAGGATTGGGCCACGCATACCATCGGCCATGAAATTACCGCCGCCTGGGGCCTCGATCACGCCCAGACCCTCGCGGTCGTCCTTCCGGCGCTGCTGCGCCATCAGGAGCCGCACAAGCGGGCCAAGCTGCTACAGTATGGCGAACGTATCTGGGGGATCACCGGGGGCAGCGAGGTGGAACGGACCGAAGCCGCCATTGCCGCCACCGAGTCGTACTTTCGCTCCCTCGGAGTCAAAACCCGCCTGGCGGAGTATGGCATCGCCGCGGCCGGCCTGGAGGCCATCGGCCAGCGGATCGAAGCACGCGATGGCAAGATCGGGGAGCACCGCACTCTGGGCGCTCAGGAGATCACCGCCATTCTCAAGGCCTGTGCCGCCTGAAATTCGACGGCCTAATTTCGGCCGTTCTGCAACGAACGATACCATCGCCGATATGCGTCACGCCTGCGCTGCTGCCTGAGGCGGACCCGGGCGTCGCGTCGCGCTGGAACAAACCCGGCCAGGCTCGAACCACAGCTGGCACCCCAACAAATTTCTGGACTGGACATAAAGAGATGGCCGAAATACCCTTTTCCTCTGCGCTGTATAGGCTGCATGGACGTGTGCAGCACTATCCCTGGGGTGGCTATGAATTTATCCCCAGGCTTCTCGGTCTCGCGAATCCCGAGCTGCGGCCTTTTGCCGAGTTGTGGATGGGGACGCATCCGCAGGCCCCCAGCGAGGTGGAGAGCGGTGGGGAGCGTCTCGGGCTCGATGCCCTGGTGCGGCGCGAGCCGGAGCGGATTCTGGGCGCGGGAGTACACGCGCGCTTTGGGGCGGAGCTTCCCTTTCTCTTCAAGATCCTCGATGCGCGCGACATGCTTTCGATCCAGGTGCACCCCTCGCGGCCTGAGGCGGAGGCGGGATTCGCCGCCGAGGAGGCTGCCGGTGTGCCGCGGAATGCCCCGCAGCGCAATTACCGCGACCGCAATCACAAGCCCGAGGTGCATGTCGCCCTGACGCGCTTCTGGATGCTGCACGGATTCCGCCCGCTGGCCGAGATCGCCGATCTGCTGGATACCATCCCGGCCTTCACCGGATTGGCGCCCTGGTTTTCCCTCTATCTTCACGATGTCCAGGAGGATCCGGCCGGCCAGGTGCAGCTGCTCCGCCGTCTCTATGAACAGCTGATGACGCTGCCGCAGCAGGAGGTCGACCGGGTGCTGGGCGCTCTGCTGGATCAGATCGGGCCGCTTTTCGACCGCGGTCTGCTCAAAAAGATCAGTCCCCATTTCTGGGCGGTCAAGGCGGCGCGCGCCTTCCCTCTGGCAGCTGGCGGCTTTGACCGGGGGATCTTTTCGATCTACCTGTTGAATCTGCTCAAGCTCGAGCCGGGGCAGGGGACCTTTCAGGGGGCCGGCGTGCCGCATGCCTATCTTGAGGGCACGACCGTCGAGCTGATGGCCAATTCAGACAACGTCCTGCGCGGTGGTTTGACCCCCAAGCATGTCGACGTGCCGGAGCTGCTCAAGACCATCCGTTTCAACGGTGGCAAGCCGGAACTGCTCACTGCGACACCTCTGGCTCCCTGCGAAAAGCTTTATTCCACCGCGGTGGAGGATTTTCAACTGGCCCGGATCGATCTGCAGGCGGGTGCGGTGCATCGCAGTCCGGTGCCGCATGGTCCGGACATTCTCATTCTCCTGGAGGGCTCGGCCGCGATCGCGGCGGCCGGGGAGCAGCTCGAACTTGGACGCGGTGCGATCGTACTCGCGGCGGCGGATGTCGAATGGCAGCTCCGCAGCACCTCCGGCGCGCTGCTTTTCAGGGCTTCTGTGCCCGCATCTCAGGGAAGTAGATAAGGACGGATCGTGGCGCAACTTGATACCGATATCGCCGCAGGGGCTCCGGAGCGGCCGCGCAAAGCCGCTCCCGGCGGCGGAGCTTTGCTGGTAGCGGCGGGCGTCTTCCTCAGCCGCATCGCCGGCTTGATCCGCGACCGTGTTTTCGCCCATTATTTCGGCAGCTCAGCCGCGGCGGATGCCTTCAAGGCGGCCTTTCGCATCCCCAATTTTCTCCAGAATCTGTTTGGGGAAGGAACGCTCTCGGCCTCGTTCATTCCGGTCTACGCCCGGTTGCTGGCGGAAGAGAAAAAGGAAGAAGCAGGCCGGGTGGCGGGGGCGATTGCCGCCATTCTGGCGCTGGTGGTCTCTTTGTGTGTGCTGCTCGGCATTCTCGCCACGCCCTGGCTGATCGCCGCGATTGCGCCGGGTTTTACCGGAGCCAAACGCGAGCTTACCATCCTCCTGGTGCGCATCCTTTTTCCCGGCGCCGGCGTCCTCGTCCTTTCCTCCTGGTGTCTGGGCATTCTCAACAGCCACCGGCGCTTTTTTCTCTCCTATGCCGCTCCGATCGGCTGGAACGCTGTGATGATCGCCGCACTGCTGATCTGGGGGCCGCAGCGGGAGCAGTTCCCGCTCGCCGCGACCATCGCCTGGGCTTCGGTCGCCGGCAGCGCCGCCCAATTCATGCTGCAGCTGCCCATGGTCTTGCGCCTGGCGCGGCCGCTGCGCATCCGTCTCGATCTGGCCATGACCGAGGTGCGCACGGTGGTGCGCAACTTTTTTCCGGTCTTTTTCGGGCGTGGTGTCATCCAGATCAGCAGCTATATCGACGAGTTGCTGGCAAGCTTGCTGCCCACCGGCGCCTTTGCCGCGTTCAGTTATGCCCAGACCCTCTATCTTCTGCCGGTCAGTCTTTTCGGTATGTCGGTTTCCGCCGCCGAGCTGCCGGCGATGTCGAGTGCCGTGGGGGAGACGCACGAAATCGCCGCCTTTTTGCACCGCCGCCTTAACGGCGGCCTGCGCCGCATCGCCTATTTTATCATCGCCGCGGGCATGGCCTTTCTGGCGCTCGGGGATGTCGTCGTGGCGGCGATCTACCAGACCGGCCGGTTCGGCCGCGGCGATGTGATCTACGTCTGGGGCTGCCTCGCCGGGGCCACCGTCGGCCTGCTCGCCCAGACCCTGGGGAGGCTCTACTCCTCGACCTATTATGCCCTGCGCGATACCCGCACGCCGCTGCGCTTCGCCATGATCCGCGTCTTGCTCACGGCCTCACTCGGCTATTTTTGCGCGCTCCACCTGCCCGGGATGATCGGGATCGCCCCGCGCTGGGGCGTGGCGGGTTTGACCATCTCCGCGGGGATCGCCGGCTGGATCGAGTTCCTGCTGCTGCGCCGCAGTCTCAACCGCCGCATCGGGCGCACCGGCCTGCCGCTGAGCTATACCCTCCGCCTCTGGCTGGCCGCGGCACTCGCCGCCGGCGCCGCCTGGGGCGTCCGCCTGCTGCTGCCGCCTCTGCATCCGGTCTTCACGGCGGTCATCGTCCTCGGCCTTTATGGTTTGGTCTATGTCGGCTTGACCTTTTTGCTGCGCGTCGCCGATCCCCAGCTCCTGCGCGGCCGCAGGCGCCGGAGCGCTTGATGCGCCCCCTGGCCAACCTCAGCGCACGCTGGAATGACGAAGGGGGCTATCGCGCGGTGATGCGCATCGCCCTGCCCTTGATCTTCAGCACCGGGGCCTGGAGCCTGCAGACCTTCATCGACCGGATCTTTTTGACCTGGTATTCGCCGGCCGCTCTGGCTGCGGCCTCCCCTTCGGGTATGGCCAACTTTACCCTCTTCAGTCTGCTCATCGGCATCGCCAGCTACGTCAATACCTTTGTCGCGCAGTACCATGGCGCCGGCCGCCCCGAGCGCATCGGCCGCTCGGTCTGGCAAGGTATCTATTTCGGGTTCTTCGCGGTCGTGCTGGTCCTGGTGATGTGGCCCCTCGCCGATGATCTCTTCCATCTCTTCGGTCACGCGCCCGATGTCGAGGAGATGGAGATCGTCTACTTTCGTATTCTCCTGCTGGGCGCGCCGGCGGTGGTGGTCTCCAATGCCCTCTCCGGCTTTTTCAGTGGTTTGGGCCGAACCTGGATCATTTTCTGGATCAATCTGATCGCCACCCTGATCAATGTCGTCTTTGATTATCTGTTGATCTTCGGCAAGGCGGGCTTCCCCCGCATGGGGATCGCCGGCGCAGCCTGGGCGACCGTGGCAGCGGGCTTGTTTCCGGCGCTGGCCTTTCTCGTGCTCTTTTTCCTGCCGCGCTACACCAGAACCTATGGCACGCTGAGCGGCTGGCGGTTCGATCCCGGACTCTTTCGCCGGCTGCTGCGTTTCGGGGCGCCGAGCGGCCTGCAGGTTTTTCTTGAGGTGCTCGCCTTCACCATTTTTCTCATCATCGCCGGCAAGATCGGCACGACCGAGCTGGCGGCGACCACCCTGGCCTTCAACATCAATTCACTCGCCTTTACGCCGATGCTGGGCATGATGACGGCCGTCAGCGCCCTGGTGGGACAAGCCCTGGGCGGCAACCGACCCGCCCTGGCGGAAAAATATACCTGGTCCGCCCTGCATATCTGCATGCTCTTTTATGTCGGCTTGAGCATCGGCTACGTCCTGCTGCCGCACGTCGTCCTGTGGCCCTTCTTTCGCAATGCTCGCTCGGCCGATTTTCTCGCCATCAGCCGCTTGTGCGTGGTCCTGCTCCGCTTCGTGGCGCTCTACAGTCTCTTCGATGCGATGAACATGATCTTTTCGGCGGCCATCAAGGGGGCGGGAGATACCCGGTATGTCGCGGTCACCACGATCCGGCTCTCCTGGCTGATCATGGTCGTGCCTTCGCTGCTCTGGTGGTATTTCCTGCCGCCATCCATCCATGCCCTCTGGGTTTTCGTCACGCTCTACGTCGTCGGGCTCGGACTCTTTTTCTACCGCCGGTTCCTGCATGGTGCATGGCGGGAGATGCGGGTGATCGAGTAGCACGCTCGCGTCCCTTCGGCCCGGCACTGACTCCGCTTCCACTCCGCTTATAAATCGCACGAATCCACTCGCCCCCGATAGCCCTGGTCCCCATCCGCCTGCAAATCGCACGAATCCACTCGCTCCCGAAAGCCCTGGTCCCCATCCGCCTGCAACTCGCACGAATCCACTCGCCCCCAATGGACCTGGTCCCCATCCGCCTGCAACTCGCACGAATCCACTCGCCCCCGATAGCCCTTGGACCTGGTCCCCATCCGCCTGCAACTCGCACGAATCCACTCGCCCCCGATAGCCCTTGTCCCCATCCGCTCCAAAAAGTGCTTGTTTTCTCCCCTAATTTTAGTAATTTTTATTACAAAAATAACTGAACTGCCCCGGAGGTTGGCCATGCAAAAATCGCTCTTGATGCTCCTGGTCCTCACGGCTCTCGCTTCAGCCCAGCACCCCGGCTTCGCGCCGCGTCTCTCCACCGCATTCCAGCACCGCTATGAAGCGGCGCATGGCGATCCTCTCGCGGAGAGTCCCGAGGTGTGGGAGTCGCCCTACTTTGTGCCCGAGCTGCTGGCCTTCGAGCCGGGGGTGGTCGATGTGCGCGTGACCATGAACCGCTACTGGCGTCTGACACCGGCCTTCCTGAATGAGATCGATTACATCCGCTGGGAGCCGTCAGGAGCCTATGCCCCGGCGGCGGCCCGCTTGCGCATCATCGAGAGCGGCGGCACTACGGAGGTCCGGGAGGAGGGCGGCACCAGCGATGTGTATCACATCGAATTCGGCCAGATCCCGGAGCAGCCGGTGCAGCTCGCTCTTTACTTCGATCCGCGGCGGCTGCGGGTCAACGGCAGCGCCGCCTCGCCGGCGCTCGTAACGATCGCACCGGAAGGGGCAGGTGCGCCGCTTGCCATTGAGGTGGCTGCGGTCGACAACAACGACCGCGATCTCCTCAAGCACACCGTGATCCGCCATCGTTTCAGCAGCGCCGATCCGCTTTTCGATCAGGCCCTCTTGCCCGATCTGGCGGTGCGCGTGATTGAAAATGACACCAGGCATCTCCAGCCGGAGTCCTTCACCATCCCGCTGCGGGACCTCGACCAGCCCGACCGTCAGGTGGTGGTCGACCGGCAGCCCGGTCAGTATCTCGGCCACGTTACCACCACGCTCCTGGCCGACAGCACCACGATGCTGGCGGTTTATCCCAAAGGCCACGGCAGCGGCGCCATCGTCTACAAGCGCAGCGTCGACGGCGGGTTCACCTGGAGCCGGGCCCTGGCGACTCCGGCCAGCTGGGCGACCTCAAAGGAGGTGCCAACGATCTTCCGCATGACCGATCCGCAAGGGGTCGAAAGGCTGATCCTCTTCTCCGGGCTCTATCCGGCGCGGCGCGCCTGGTCGGCGGACAACGGCGCCACCTGGAGCGAACTCGAACCGGTGGGCGCATGGGGCGGCATTGTCGTCATGGGTGGCGCGATCCGTCTCAAGGATGGCCGCTACATGGCCCTCTTTCATGATGACGGGCGTTTTTTTCAAGGCAGCGGCAAGGCGGGCGATACCTTTACCGTCTACAAGACTCTTTCGCCGGATGGCGGCCTGACCTGGAGCTATCCCGAGGCCATCATCGAATGCGACTGGGCGGATCCGTGCGAGCCGGGGATCGTGCGCTCCCCGGACGGGCAGCAGCTGCTGGTGCTGCTGCGCGAAAACAGCCGGGCCTTCAATTCGTTCTATATCACTAGCAATGATGAGGGCGAGAGCTGGTCGCCGATGATCGAGCTCCCCGCCGCGCTCACCGGGGATCGCCATACCGGGCAGTATACCAAAGATGGCCGGCTTTTCCTCTCCTTCCGCGATATGGCCAAGGGCAGCCCGACCTGGGGAGACTGGGTCGGCTGGATCGGGACCTATGAGGATATTATTCGCGGCCGCGAAGGGCAGTATCGCATCCGCCTCAAGGACAATACCGGCGGTGCCGACACCGCCTATCCGGGAGTGGAATGCCTGCCTTCGGGGATGCTGGTGGCCACGACCTATGGCCACTGGCTGGAGAGCGAGCAACCTTACATTGTCAGCACCCATTTCAAGCCTGAGGAACTCGAGCAGCAGTTCGCGCCTTTGCCCGTGCAGCCTTGCCGTATCCTCGCCTTTGGTGACGGAACCCTCGCCCCGCAGGGTACCGGCGCGGAGGCGCTGCCTGGCTATACGCAGAGCCTCGCTGCCGCGCTCTCCCGGGCCGGGATCGCTGCGACGGTGCTGAACCGCGGTGCAGCGGGAACCACCAGCGACGTCGCGCTGCAGCGCCTGCCCGAGGAGCTGCAGGCCCATACTTGCGACCTGGCGATCCTGCAATTCGGGGGAGAGGATGCCCGCGTGGAACTCTGGCGGACGCCACCGGTACTGACGCCGCGCGTGCCTCTGGAGCGTTTCGTCAGCAATGTGACCGCCATCGTGCGGCAGCTCAAGGTCCGCGGGATCCGCCCCCTGCTGATGACCGCGCCCCCCCTATGCTGGGGCGACAGCACGCTGTCCCGCTACGGCCGGCCGGCAGCCGGCTCCCCCTTTGTCGTCGACGATCCCTTTGGGCTGAACATGGTGCAAAGCCGCTACAACGCCGCACTGCGCGACATTGCCGCCGCCGAAGCGGTGCAGCTGGTGGATCTCTATGGCCGTTTTATCAGTTATGCTAATATGCAGGGACAGGAACTGACCGATCTGGTGCCGGATGGTCTTCATCCCGCGCCTGCGGCGGAGGAGAGGATCGCGCGGGCGATCTGTGAGGTGCTTGGGGTGAGCGTCATTGAACCGCCGGACCATGTCAAGCCCGGGGAGATGCATCAGGGTGAGGAGTCCGGGCGGAACGGGGCGGTGGAGTTCGGGCTGAAGGGCAACTATCCGAATCCGTTCAATCCGGCGACCGAGCTGGTAATTGCGCTGCGACAGGGGGGTGCGATCCGGCTGGAGGTTCTGGATGTGCGGGGTCGGCGGGTCAGGACGCTGGCGGAGTGCTATTACCCGGAGGGGAGGCACTGTCTGCCCTGGGATGCGCGGGACGGCCAGGAACGCCCGGTGGCCGCGGGCATCTACTGAACGCGGCTTTCGGCGGATGCGGCGGTGGACGCCCGCAAAATGGTGGTGCTGCGCTAGGCGGTGCGGCGGATCACTGCCGCGAGGGCGGCGCGGGTCAAATGCTCAATGTCTGGGTGAAGGAGATATCGTTGGCCACGGGCAGGTTGACCAGAACGCGCGTGCCCCGGTCGACCTCACTTTCGATGCGGATCGTGCCGTTGTGCTTTTCGACGATGTCCTTGACGATCGGCAGTCCCAGCCCGGTGCCCTGGCCTTCGGATTTGGTGGTATAAAAGGGTTGGAAGATCTTGTCCATCGCCTCGGCGGGGATGCCGCAGCCCGTGTCCGCGATGCTGATCTCGCAAGTGCTTTTATCGTCGGAAATGCGGGTGGCAATGGTGAGGCGGCCGCCCGGCGCCATGGCGTGGGCTGCATTGATCTCGAGGTTGCGGATCGATTGTTCGAGCAGATTCCGGTCGCCATAGACATAGCTGCTCTCTTGGCAGAGCTGGCGTTCCACCTTGAAATGTTTGAGCACACCGGTGAGGATCAGGGTATCGGTGGTCTCATTGATGACGGCGTTGAGGTCCATCGGCTCAAAGCGGGGTTTGGTCGGCCGGCTCAGCGAGAGCAGGTTTTTGCCGTGCAAGGCCACTTTCTCGAGATTGGTGCAAAAAAGATCGGCGATCTCGCGGATCTGTTCATCGTTGCCCGCCATCTCCTTGAGCAAGCGCGCATGCAGGAGCAGCCCGCCGACGAGGTTATTCAGCTCATGGCCGATGCTGCCAGCGATGATGCCCAGGGTCGCTTGCTTTTCGGTGCGCACCAGCTGCTCATGGGCCTGTTTGAGCTCGGTGATGTCCTTGTAAATGAGTGAAACCTCCTCGACCTCGCCATCGTCGTTGGTGATCGGTGCAGCCGAGATGAGCACATGGCGGGGATCGCCGTCCCGCGTATAGCGCATCGCCTCGAGGCTTTTGAGGACGATGCCCTGGAGCACCTGGGAGGAGAGGCGCGCAGCCTCCTGGGAGACGCCGTTTTTGGCGATGAGGGTATCAATGGGCTTGCCGACGGCCTCTTCCTCGTCGTAACCAAAGATCGCGGTCGCCCCCTTGTTCCAGGAGGTAACGCGGGTATCCTTGGACATGGTGATGATGGCATCAGCAGCGAATTCTACGATATAGCGGTAGCGTTGTTCCGATTCGCGCAGCTCGTTGATCATTTTCCAGACCAGGCTCTGCAAGGTTTCGGAGATCTCATTCAGTTTATGGGTATATTCCCGGGTCTTTTGATCTTTGGCATTCATGAGAGCACTCTTGAAATTTAATTTACCTAAGATACTAAAAATATTCCACAAATGCAATAGCTATATCGGGGGGCTTGGACCTGACTTCTTGAATACAGAAGAGTATGGGCGGAAGGCACGGTGTGCGGAAAAATGGCGGGGTGCAGCCCTGCGGGTCATCGAGGCAACTGGGGGAAGCGCGCCGAGCCCGGAATCAGCGGAGCGGGGCTGGTTCGGGGATGGCTGTGCTTGAGCTTGTCATCGAGATAGACAGGGGCGCGCCATGCCCGGCATCAGCAGGGCGGTGCCTGCTGCGGTGCGAGCGCAGCAGGCAGGGTCACTCGCGGCGCGCCGCGGTCCGGAGCAGCTTTTCAGTGGAGGTGTGACCAGGCGAGCACGGCAGCGCCGAGCACGCCCGAATCATCCTTGAGTGAGGCGGCGGTAATGCGCACGTTGCGGGAGGCGATCGCGAAACAGTTTTTCACCGCGATTTCGCGCGTGCGATTGACGTAGAGATCACCAAGGGCTTCCACCACGCCGCCGCCGATGACCACCACTTCCGGATTAAAGATGTTGAGCATGGCGGCGGTGGCATAGCCGAGGTATTCTGCGGAGCGGTTGATGGCCGGGACGACAGCGGCGTCGTTGGCCAGGTACGCCTCGAGTAGCCGCCGGCTGCGGATGGGGGCGGCCGACGCGCCGGCGTCATCGAGCACCGCCGAGGGGGTGCCGGCGGCGATGGCGCGGCGGATTTCGCGCTCGATGGCGAGGCGGCTGGAAAAGGCTTCGAGGCACCCTTGATTGCCGCAGCCGCAGGCCGGGCCGTGGGGATCGAGGATGATATGACCGAGTTCGCCGGCATTTTCGTTAAAGCCGTGCACCAGGCGCCCGCCGATAATGACGCCGCCGCCGATGCCGGTGCCGACGAAAAAGCCCACCACATCCCGCGCGCCCCGGGCGGCACCGAAGGTGTATTCACCGAGCAGGCCGACGTTGCAGTCATTGTCGACATAGACGGGCTTTTTCAGCAGCTTTTTCAGCTCCTTGCGCAGAGGCGCCTCTTTCCAGGCGAGGTTGGGCGTTTCGATGATCAAGCCTTTTTTGAGGTCTAGCGGCCCGGGCGAGCCGACCCCGATCGCGCGGATCGCCTCCCAGGGGAGGCCGGCCGTCGCCGCAGCGGCGCGGGCGCACTCCGCCATACGGGTGACGGTCACCGGAAACCCGAGCTCCGCCTTGGTCTTTTTGCGTTCGCTGCCGAGGATGCTCCCCTTGCGATCAATGACCGCGGCGTAGATCTTGGTCCCGCCCAAATCGATCCCGATGACCAGATCTCTCTTCTCCTTGCCCATACTGCAATCCTGTCCAAATGGGGCGCCAACGCCGGCGCCGTGGCTTGCCCAGCTGCGGGTTACTCGACGCGATAGGTGATGCCTGGCTCCAGCAATTCGGCAATGCTCAGACCCACGAACCCGGTGCTGATCGTGAGCTCGAAAACCCCGTATTTTTGCAGATTCCCCGGGGCGATGAAGAACCGGCAGTTGCGTTCGAGGCTCGAGAGGACGGTCTGTTCTGGAGAGATACGGCTGTAATAGAGGATCATCAGGTTGACCGCGCCCTGACTGCGCTGCTGATCCTCGCTGCGCATCTTGCCCCACACACCTTGGCCATTCTGCTGGTTGATGAGCCAGTTGACATTGCGGTTGACCGAGGCGCCGATGGCGGCGCGCATCGGTTCGTGAGGCGTGCGGCGGTAGAGGCCGATCAGGCCGTCGCTGACATAGCTCAGGGTGTTGATCGGCCACTCTTCATGGATGCGGTTCTCGATGGTATAGGGCATATGGCCATCGGCTGCGCGTTTCTGCAGCAGCCACCGCCCGGCCGCTTCGGCGATCTCGATATAGGCGGGATCGGGATCCACCCCATAGAGCGCCGAGAAGAAGCCGCAGCCGGTGACCGAGGTGGCGATGGTGTAGGGGGCGACGGCCAGTTTGCCCTTGTAATATCCGGTGCCGAGGGCGCCGCGGTCCGGGCCCTCGCTGATGATCCAGCCGGGGGAGCCGCCGCGGCCCTGGCCCTGGGGATCCTCTGCGCAGCCATAGCGGACGAAAGCGGCGTAGCGATGCAGGGCACGGAGGAAGGCCTCACGCCGCGTACCGCTGGTGAAGCGGACCGCGCCGGCGAGAGCGGTGGCCGATGTCCCGGCATCGCCGAGATAGATATTGGCGGTGGGCGAAAAATCGCCCCACCAGCCCACGGTATCCCCCCGCGCGGAGACGGTCACCTGCTGCAGGGCGACAAGGCGGTCGAACCAGGCCAGGGCTTCCTGCAAATAGGCCTCGCCGCCATGGATTTCATATCCGGCGAGAAGAACACGCGCGAGGTTGCTGTTGATGAATATCGAAGTCCGGCGTTTTTCCTGGACCTTGAGTTCTCCGCTGCGCAGCTCAACCCGGATGGCCCAATCCCCGATATCGCGGAGGACCCGGGTTAGTTCTTGCCGCACGGCGGGATCGGTCACGATGGGGGGTGTTTGCGCGTTGCTCTCCCCGGTACCCATCAGGAAGAACAACGCCACAATCCATGTCCGGATCCAAAATCGTTTCATATCCTTTCCTTTCCTCAGGCCTGGCTGCCCGCACCCGGCGATCTTGGGCAGGGTGCAGCGCTGGATAGTATCCATGAAACATAAAAAGTTTAGTGAATTAAGCCCACAAAATCAAGAAAATAGTGTCCGGGCCGATGGATACGGCCCAGGCATGAAACTTTCCCGCGGTTACGGCATCTAAATAGGAGAGAGGGGGAGAACTCTGCAGCCGTGCACCGTCCCGCATGTTGTGCCGGGAACCTGGCACCGGCGAGATCGATGCTCAAACACGGCAGGCAGGACTGGAGAACCCGACGCGTACGAACCCTGACAGCATAAACCGATACCTGGAGGTTGGATGAAACGACATTTGATTTTCGCGGCGGCCGCCCTGATTCTCGGCCTTGGCGTGCAGACCGGCTGCTCTCAGCAGAAAGAGAAGAGTGCCTCCCTGAAGAAGGCGCCGGCATTTGAGGTAATGACCACCGATGGCAAAAAACTCACCCTGGCCGATTTCCGCGGCAAGGTAGTGATCGTCGATTTTTGGGACACCTGGTGCCCGCCCTGCCGCATGGAGATCCCGCATTTTATCGATCTCCACTCCCGCTACAAGAACAAGGGCTTTGAAATGCTCGGTATTGTTCTCGGACGCGAGGGCAAACCAAAGGTGCTGGATTTCATCAAGAATAACCGGGTCAATTACACCAACGCCTATGCCAACGAAGCCTTCCTTGACGCCTATGGTCCGATCGATGGCATTCCCACGACCTTTGTCATCGATCAGAAGGGGCAGATCTACAAATCCTACACCGGGTATCGCGACAAAGAGGTTTTCGAAGGCGATATCAAAACGCTGCTGAACCTCTAGATAGGCCCACCGCCATCGGGAAAAGGAGCTCGATGCAAGCGATCATCAAACGAATTGATGGAACGAGTCTGATCGGTAAAGCGGATTCCAATCATTGGGTAACCATGGATACCAGCCCGGCCGGTGGGGGTCATGCGGCCGGCGCCAGTCCAATGGAGCTTGTCATGCTGGCGGCCGGGGGCTGCATCTCGATGGATGTGCTCGCCATTCTCGCCAAAAAGCGGGTTATTCTCGAAGACTATGAATGCCAGGTCGAAGCCGAACGCGCCGAGGAACACCCGCGTGTCTATACCCGGATGCACATTCAATTCGTCTTTTATGGCGAGAAGATTCCGCCAGAGGCCGTCGAGCGCGCCATCTCCCTGTCCGAGGAAAAATACTGCTCGGTAATGGCGATGCTGCGCAAATCGGTCCCGGTGACCGTCGGATACGAACTCCGGGCCGGGAAAAAGCAGCCCGCCTGACGACCTGGCCGGGCTGCGTAGCTGCAACCCGGCCTGTCCGGAGATCCTGCCTGGACTGCATAGCTGCAATCCGGCCTGTCCAGAGAAACTGACCGGGCGGCGTCGCTGCAATCCGGCCTGTCCAGAGAAACTGACCGGGCCGCGTCGCAAGCTCCGTCTGGCCCCCACTCCTTCTCTCTTCCTCCCGCGCCACCGGTGTTCAACACCGGTGGCCGTCCCCAGCAACAAATCTCTTGCACCTCTTTCAGATTATACCTAAGTTGTGGTTTGCAAAGCGCTACGGGGCGGGCCCATTTCGAACCACGCGAGCAAGAGGATGAACCAGGACCAGGAAAGCGACGCCGTACTGGTCGCCCGGGCGATCAGCGGCGACCGGGAAGCGATGACGAAGATCGTGACGCAGAACGAACGCATGGTCTATACGACTGCGTTGCGTCTGCTCGCCGATCCGGCCGAAGCCGAATGTGTGCTCCAGGAGACCTTTCTCAAGGTTGTGCAAGCTTTACCGGAATTCAGGGGCGGCTCGACGCTTTCGACCTGGATTTTCCGGATTGCCACCAATTATGCCTTGATGCGGCTGCGTTCGCGCAAGCGGGAGGGGGGCTCTCTTGATGAGGCCGAGAGCCGGGTCAGTCAGGAAGCCCTCGAGGCCTTCAACCGTTCGGTCGGGAACAATCCTCTCCAGGCGGTAATGAACCAGGAGCTGCGCCAGGCCATGGAGGAGGCGATCGCGGACTTGCCGCCGAAATTCCGCTCGGTTTTTGTCCTCAAGGATATTGAAGGATTTTCCCTCAAAGAGATCGCCGGCATGCTTCATCTCTCCCTGGCCGCGGTCAAGACCAACCTGCATCGTGCCCGCCTTTTCCTCCGCGACCGATTGGCGGAATACAGCCAGTAACCTCCTTGTTCATAAAAATAGGCCTTGACAAATAAGGCCTGCCTGAGTACATTGAATTAATAACCATGCGGCTCGACTCCTGCCTTTGAGGGTGACTATGAAAAAGGCCTTTGCGCTCTCCCTGCTGCTCAGCTTGGCCCTGCATCCCGCCCTGCTGCTTCCGCAAAACAAACCCACCATCGCGGTGCTCAACCTCGAGGCCAAGAATGTCGGCCAGGAGACGGCGGATGCGGTGGCGGATATCCTTAGTACTGAACTCTTCAATTCGCAACGGTTCAAGGTCATCGAGCGCCAGGCCATCCTGCGGATCCTCGAAGAGCAGAAACTGCAGATGACCGGTGTGACCGATATGAACCAGGCCGTCGAAATTGGCAAGATCCTCAATGTCGAAAAGATACTCATCGGCAGTGTCAGCCGCCTGGGAGACAATTATATCATCAATACGCGCCTGGTCAACGTCAAGACCGGGGCGCTGGAAGTGGCGCAAAACGCCACCAGCAAGCGCGGCGAGGAGGGTCTGACCGAGGCGATCACCGACCTGGTGGACAAGATGAGCGAAAAGGTCCAGATAGAGGGCGCGGTGATCCGGATCAAGGGGGAGGTCCTCCTGGTCGATCTTGGTCTGAATCATGGCGTCAGCGAGGGACAGGAACTCCGGGTCGTGCGGCTGGGGGATGTCGTCACCGATCTCGGGGGGACGGTTATCGGCCAGGCAGAGGATATCATCGGCACCCTCATCCTCACAGCTGTAAAGGCCGATTATTCGGAAGCAAAAGCCGGCGTGGTCAAGCTGCCTTTCAAGGTGGGCGAAAAGGTGCGCCTGGAACCCGGGCCGGCAGAAATCGAGCCGGAAAAACCGGTGGTACGCAAAAAAGAAAAGCCGAAAAAAGAGGGCGATCCGGGGAAGGCGGTCGATACCCCCCCCGTCTTCTGACTTAACCAGGAGGGACTCGTATGAGAAAAGCGTTACTGCTCTTGACCGGGGTGATGTTAATGCTGGCAGCGGGCTTCTCCCTGGCGCAGACGGCGACCACCGTTACCGTAGGCGCCGGCGCATGGATGCCCGGGTATTCCTGGGTTTACACCGGTAATCAAAATGGCATGGATGACTTTAAACTCGGGAACGCCTCCTATTTCGGGCCCTATCTGGCGATCAATCAAGGCCGTCTGAATTTCGGCGCCTCCATGCTCATCGGAACCCTCAAGGCCGATGATCAGGACTACGCGTGGGAAGGCCTGGAAGCCAAACGAACCGATCTCAATTTCACCCTCGGCTACCGTATCCTTAGCACCACCTCCGTGAGCGGCAATGTCTTCGCCGGCCTCAAATACATCAAGGAAGACCAGACCGCCGATTCATGGTACTGGGAAGGGTTCGATGTCAACACCGGGGAGGCGATGTGGTGGTACGATGTCTATGATGCCACTGTCTCGGGAATCATGTATGGTGCCGGCGTTTCGCTCGTCGTCCCCTTCGGCAGCTCCAACGTGTACGCGTATGGCTCCATGGCGTATCTGCTCGGGACCTTGAAAACGGAAAATAACCTCAACTCAACCGATATCAATCCCAACGGCTACTCTTCCTGGGACACCGAGGATGACACTCATCTGTTCGCCATGACCCTCGGCCTGGGCTACCGTTTCCCGAGCGGCTTTGGGCTCAATCTCGGGTTCCGCGGTGATCTGTATGGCAACAAGGCGTCGGATGAAATCGATTACGCGCAGCGCTTGTCGGGCCTGGTCCTCAATGCGTCCTACACCTTTTGACAAGGTCCGGGCATGAAACCTTGAAGCCTGCCACGCGCAGGCTTCTTTTTATCCGGAGTCAGGAATGAAAATCAGATACTCTGCTGTTTTACCGGCGCTGGTTCTGGGCCTGGCGCTCTCCGCCTCGGCGCGATCGGAGAAATCCTACCGCATGGGCCCGGTGCATATCGAGGCCCGGCTGGATCCGGCCGGCAGTCTTGTCGTCGATGAACAACGAACCTATCACTTTACCGGCACCTACCATTATGCCTATCGTTCCCTGCCGCTGCGCGAGGGCGTCCATTACAGCGATCTGGCCGTGCTGGAAGGCGGACAGGCATACTCGCAAAGTCCGGGGGAAGAGCCCGGCCGTTTCACTGTGAATGAAGCGGATGGCGCCCTTGAGGTGCGGTGGTACTTTTCCGCTCGCAATGAGGAACGCACCTTTGTCTTCCATTACCGGATCGACGGGGCGGTGAGCCGTCATGCGGATGCGGCGGTTTTTTATTATCAGTTCATCGGCAAGGACTGGAGCAAAAAGCAGAACGATGTCACCCTGACGCTGCATCCCCCCGTGGAGGGGACCACCGGGGAGGTGCTGCACTGGCTGCATGGACCACTATGGGCGCGCTCGGCTATCCAGCCTTCAGGCCGCATCACCGCGACCTGCGCCGAGCTGCCGGCCCGGGTTTTTCTCGAGTTGCGGGCGCTCTACCCGCCGGAATGGTTCGCTGGTCTGCCGCCGCAGCAGGACCAGGTGCGGCCGGGGATTCTGGCGGAAGAGGCGCGCTGGGCGGCGGAGGCCAACCGCATGCGCGCAGAAGAAGAAGCCAAAGCGGCCGTGCGCAGCGAGCGCAGCCTGCAGGGACGCTACTATGCCGCAGTTCTGGCCTTGATCGGGCTGCTGGCCTGGTTCTATTTTTACCGCACCTATGGCAAGCGTCCGCTGGTGCATGAATTCATCCCGGCGCAGAGTCCCGAGATTCCCGACGACACTCCGCCCGCCATTGTCAGCCATCTGTTGAACTTGCGCAACGTCACGAGCGCGGCACTGCTGGCGACGCTCTATGATCTCGCCCGGCGGGGCTTCCTGCAGCTCAGCGAAACGGAAGCGGCAAAGCATGGCCTGTTCGGCGGGACGAAGAAGGACTATCTGCTGCAGCTGCAGTCCGAGGCGCTGCACCGCCGCCGTCATGAACTGGCGGGATATGAGATCGATCTGCTCGATTTTCTTTTCAAGGACCTGGCCCGGGGCGGCACTGAACTGCGGATGAAAGAGATCGGCAAAAACGTACACAAGGTGCAGAGCTTTTTCCGGGGCTGGCAGAAATCCGTTACGAAAAGGGTCGATGAGCTGGGACTGTACGACAAGCGGAGCGAACGCGGGATGTATCGCGCCATGATCTGCTGTGGCGCGGGATTCGTGGTGAGTTTGCTGCTGCTGATCTGGTATGCCCCGTGGCCAGGCGCAGCAGCAGCTATCTATGTTGCGCTGTTGATCATGGCTGCGGCCATCATGCATCGCACGGAGGAGGGGGAGGTGCGCTACCGGCGCTGGAAGGCCCTGGCCCGCTATCTGCGCAGCAGTGCCCCGGCACAGAGCGACCGTTCCGCCTATCTCGGGCGCGTGGACCGCTATCTGGCCTATGCGCCTGTGCTGGGTACCGGCCGCCGCCAGTACCGGACGCTGGCCGAGCTGATCCCCGCCGGTCAGACCGCGCACTATGTCCCCTGGTTCATCTATGCCTCCGGCGCACCCGATGCGGGCTCTCCGGCCTCTTTTGCCGAGGCTTTTTCCGCCATGACCACGACTATGAGTTCAACGGGCGGCGTGGGTGGGGGGGCGAGTGCTGGCGGTGGCGGCGGTGCCGGCGGCGGTGGGGGCGGCGCGGGTTGAGCATGCCAGGCTGGATCCCGGTCTCTCGGGGGTCCAGCCTTTTTTTGCCTTGGTTATTTCCTTTTTTTTATGTATAATAAAGGCAATTAATTGGAGATGTTACAACTTTGAGACCATGGAGGTTAGTGTGCCCATACCCAATGACCAGGTTGTCACCGTTCATTACACCCTGACGGATGGCGATGGAAATTTGCTGGATACCACCTATGACGAGGATCCCCTGGAATTCATTTCCGGCGGCGAGCAGATCCTCGCCAAGCTGGAAAGCGAGATTCTCGCCATGCCGATGAAGAGCAAGAAAAAGATCATGCTGCGCCCGGATGAGGCCTATGGCGATTACGACGCCGAGGATATCCAGGTGGTCAAGCGCAATGAGCTTCCGGACGATATCGAGCTGGAAGTCGGCGCCGAGCTGCTGGCAGAGGTCGATGAGGATGAAGAGGCGGAGGAAGTCTCCTGCTTTATCAGCAAGATCGATGGCGATCGGATCACCCTCGATTTCAACCATCCCCTGGCAGGTAAAACCCTCTATTTTGACGTGGAGCTGATCGACGTTCGTCCGGCGACGGCGGAGGAACTCGAGCACGGCCATGTCCATGGCGAGGATTGCGAAGAGTAAGATTTACGGCAACCCCGGCCGGGCCCTTCAAGCCCGGCTTTTTTTTGCCCGCTAACACCGGCAGCACCGGCAGCTTGATATTCCGCAGCGCTGCCGGTCCTTTCGGATCCGGTCTGCCCCGGATCAAAAGCCGGTCAAATCACGCTCCAGCGGATGGTGAAGAGATCGGTCACCTCGCATTTTTGCGCCACGCGTTTTTCGAGCATGCCGATCAAGGCATCGCGCCGGACCCCGATTTCGTCCTCGACCTGGAAAATCCGCTGCCGCAGCCGACGTTTTTTCTGCTCCAGCTCCTGCAGCTGGCGGTGAATCTGGTGCTGCTCGACCGCGGCGGTACTGCGCCGCGAGAGGCGGCTGAGCTGGCGGATCTCCTTTTTCACCGCATTCAGCTCGCTCTCGACCGCGCCGGCGGCCTCCTCCGACCAGGTATCGAGCCGGTCGCACTCCTCATAAAAGAGCGCATTGTTCCAGTCCAGGGAGCGCTGCGTCAGCGCCTTGATCTGTTTCTCGCTCTCTTTGGCCAGTTTTTTCAGTGTGGCCTCGGGAGCGGGCTGCACCGGGCGCACGGCGCCCTGGCAATAGAAGAGGTGCTCGCACACCTCGCCGTCCAGACTTCGCCCCTGGTCGTCCATGGCGGCGAAGATGAGATGGTCTTCGCGTTCGAGGGCCTGGATGCGCAGCAGCAGCAGGGAGAGCCAGCCGCTGCGGCCTTTCAGGCTTTCGATCATCGAGATGCGAGTCGGGTGATGGCTGATGTCGAAAAAGAGATGCGCGGCCGGCGTCGGGTGACGCTGGCCGGCGGCGATGACATATTCACCCAGCGGGTGGGAGAGGCGATAGAGCGCCTCGTCGGCCACCGGCTGGCGGCTGCGCGAGACCAGGGCATAGCGTCCCGGCGGAACCTGCTCCAGAGGCGATTGCACGAGGTCGAAATGGAGGCCGGCCTCGTTGAACTGCGCCTGGTCGGCGAGCTGATAGCGGGTCAGCTCCCAGAAAAAGAGACCGATACGGTTGAGCTGCTGGCGGGCGTCGTCGAGGCGCATGCGCAGCCGCGCCTGGACATCCTGATCAAAATGCTCGAGGAGCAGCCGGCGGGTCTTGTCGAGGCGATGGGTGATGCTTTCCTCCATCTCCTGCTGCAGGGCGCTAAAGGCCGCATCGATCTCTTCGCGGCTGCGGCAGTGCTGATAGAGATCAAGGATGCGCGCCTCGAAATCGACACCGGACTCGATCTGGCCGAGAATCTCATCCGACGCACCGAAGACGCCGTTGAAGAGTTCGAATTTGTGCTCGAGCAGCTCATAGACCCGCTGGTCGGCCTGGTTTTGCGTGTTGAGAAAGTTGATTACCACCACATCGTGCTTCTGGCCATAGCGGTGGCAGCGGCCGATGCGCTGTTCGATGCGCTGGGGATTCCAGGGCAGATCGTAATTGATCACCAGACTGCAAAACTGCAGATTGAGCCCCTCAGCGGCCGCCTCGGTGGCGATCATGATGCGCGCCTGGTCGCGAAAATGGTCGACCAGCGCGGTCCGGATGTCGATCTGGCGCGAGCCGCTGCTGCGTCCGGAGGCGGCGCCGTGTTCCAGCCACGCCTGGTAAATGGCGACCGACTCGGGGTCGGTGTTGCTGCCGTTGAAGAGCACGATCTCGCCCGTATAGCCGATCCGGCGCAAATGGCGGTGGATATACTCCTGCGTGCGCCGCGATTCGGTGAAGATCAGCGCCTTCTCGGGAGCGCCCATCTTTTTCATCTCGGCAAAGCCGGTTTCAAGCGCCTGGCTGAGGCGCTCTGCCTTTGACTCGAGCCCGATCGCCCCCGCTGCCAGAATAAAGCTGTCCAGCAGGCGGATCTCTTCTGCAAGCCGGACCGGATCGGCCTCGCCCTCCCCCTCCTCGCCTTCACCCCACTCGGATTCCTCGAGATAGTCGCTCTCCAGCTCTTCGCCCGCGATCAGTCCGTCGATGAAACCGGTATCCGGTTGCTGGCCGCGCTGCATCAGCTCGAGACGGTTGCGCATTGCTGTCAGCGTGAAGGAGATGGCATAAGCGGAGGAGGCGAGCAACTTGCGCAGGAGCAGGCTGAGCAGATGACGCTGCCGCGCCGGCACCGCCAGGGTGTCTTCGCGGTCGAGATAGGCGGAGATGGCCTCATAGAGCTGCTGCTCCGCCTCGCCGGGCGTGAAGGGAAGCGTGATGGCGCGGCGCTCGGTGTACTGGATGTACTCGGAGACCTGGCTGCGCAGGGTGCGCTTGCAGAAGGAGGCGAGGCGCTCGCGCAGCTCCTCATGATCGGGTTTGGGCCCTTCGAAGCGCGCGCGGAAGGCGGCGGCCTCCCCGAAAATATGCGGATCGATGAGCGTGGCCAGGCCATAGAGCTCCATCAGCGAATTCTGCAGCGGCGTCGCCGTGAGCAGCAGTTTTTGCCGCTCTTCGAGGGCCCAGTTGATCTCCTGCGCCATTTTATTGCCCTGATGGAAGACATTGCGCAGCTTGTGGGCCTCGTCGATGACCACCAGGTCCCAGGGGATGGTGCGCAGCAAGGCGCCATGGCGGCTGGCGAAGTGGATGGAGGTGATCACGACCAGGGGCTGATCGAAGGGATTGGTGCGCCCCTCGCGTTGCACTTGGCGCATGGTGCGCGCATCGATGACCTGGTTGGGAAGGTGAAATTTTTCCGTCAATTCCTGGCTCCACTGCACCCGCAGCGCCGCCGGCGAGATGATCAGCAGGCGGCGGCGGCGCTCGGCCCAGTACTGGCACAGCACCAGTCCCGCCTCGATTGTCTTGCCCAATCCGACCTCATCGGCGAGGATCACCCCCTTGGAAAGCGGCGAGCGCATGGCAAAGAGGGCCGCCTCGAGCTGATGGGGATTGAGGTCGACGCGCGCATCGAAGAGGGAATGGGAGATCTTGCCGAGCAGGTCGCCGTGATAGTGCTGGCTCAGGGCGTGGGCGAAGAATTTGGCATGGAAAGCAGTGGACATGAGTATCCTGCGTTAAAAGGTGAGGCTACAGCTGTGATCAGACCATCGGGAAATCCGGCGGGTGCCCGTCGCCCCGCAGGCTCGCACCGGCCGGACAGGGTGGGGGAGCTATCCCTGCAGCGTGAACCAGGAGGCGACATCCGGGGTGCTGTCGCAGCCGGAGCGGATGCAGTGGAACTCATTCGTCGCCGGCGAGTAGCGGTACTCTTTTCCCCAGGACTCCACATGGCGGATGGTCTCCGCCAGCGCGGCGAGGATGAACTCCACCTCCGCATCGGTCATTGTGGGGTGGATCGAGAGGCGGACCCATCCCGGTTTATCGGAGAGGTCGCCGCTGTCGATATGCCGGGCGATCTGGTGCGAGCGGTTGGGATCGACATGGAGCAGATAATGGCCATAGGTGCCGGCGCAGGAGCAGCCGCCGCGGACCTGAATGCCGAAATGATCGTTGAGCAGTTTGACCAGCAGGTTGTAATGGACCTGATCGGAGTAAAAGGAAAAGATGCCGAGGCGCTCTTCGATGTGATCGGCGAGGAGGTGCACGCCCGGGAGGGCGCGCAAGCCGGTGAAGAGCTGGTGTTTCAGCTCCTCTTCGCGCGCGAGCATGGCGTCGGTGCCCATCTGCTCCTTGAGTTCGATGCACAGGGCGGCGCGGATGGCCTGAAGGAAGCCGGGAGTGCCGCCGTCCTCACGGGCTTCGATGTTGTTGACAAAGCTGTGTTCGCCCCAGGGATTGGTCCAGTTCACCGTGCCGCCGCCGGGCTGATCGGGGACGCGCAAGGTGTAGAGGCTGGAGGCGAAGATCAGCACCCCGGCGCTGCCCGGACCGCCGAGGAATTTGTGCGGCGAGAAATAGAGGGCATCCAGGTGCTCCAGGGGGTCGGGCGGGTGCATGTCGATGGCGACATAGGGCGCCGAGGCGGCGAAATCGACGAAACAAAAGCCGCCGTGTTCGTGCATGATCCGGGCCAGAGCATGGTAGGGGGTGCAGATACCGGTGACGTTTGAGCAGGCGGTGAAGGTGCCGATCTTCATCGGCCGGTCGCGGTAGATGCGCAGCAGCCGGCGCAGATGGTCGAGATCGACACGGCCCTGATCATCGGGCTCGATGACCTCGACATCCGCAATGGTTTCGAGCCAGGAGGTGTGGTTGGAATGGTGCTCCATGTGGGTGAGAAACACCACCGGCCGGCTCTCTTCGGGCAGGCAGAGATGATCGGCGAGCTGTTCGGGCACGCGCAGGCCGAGGATGCGTTGCCATTTGTTCACCGCGGCGGTCATGCCCGATCCGGTGGTGATGATCACATCATCCGCGGCGGCATGGACGTGGCGTTTGATGGCTGCATGCGCCAGCTGATAGGCGCGGGTCATGGTGCTGCCGGTGACGCTGGCCTCCGAGTGGGTATTGCCGACGAAGGGGCCGAAGCGCTCGAGCAGGGCCGTTTCAATCGGGGCATAGAGCCGTCCGCTCGCGGTCCAGTCGGCATAGACAATGCGATGCTCCCCGAAGGGGGTCATGAAGGTCTGGTCATAGCCGACGATGCCCGCGCGGATCGGGGAAAAGCGATGTTCAAGGGTTCCGGCCATGGATCTCCTGTGCAAATGGCAGCCAATTATCGGGGTATATTGTAGTAAAAATCTCCGACAGGAACAATCTTTTTCTTCATCATGCCCGGCGCAGCGGTGGGTGCGGGGATGAAAAGTGAACATTTGTATAAAAAGTGTAAAAATTGCTTGACAAAACAGGGGATATTTGCTATATTAAGGTGTACAAATGTTCTGGTCTAATGAATAAGAGTTCACTCATGCACGAAGCCTTGACACCCAAACAACGCCAGGTTCTCGACGCCATCCGCCAATTCCAGCAGGAGAAGGGGTATCCCCCGACGGTGCGTGAGCTGGCGGAGCATTTCGGCCAGGTTTCGGCCGCCGGGATCCACAAGATCCTGATGACTCTGCAAGAGAAGGGCGTCCTCAGCCGGCGCGAGAGTGGCAAATCGCGCTCCTACCATATCATCGGCGAGGAGCCGAACGCCGGCTACAGTCCGCGCGCCCGGGCCTGTCCGATCATTGGCGAGGTCGTCGCCGGCATGCCCGAACTGGCTCTCGAGGAACGCGAGGGCGATCTCTATCTCGATTCGGATTGGGTCGGCAAGGAGGATATCTTCCTCCTCAAGGTCCGCGGCCACAGCATGATCGACGCCGACATCCGCGACGGCGATCTGCTTGCGGTGCAAATGACCCAAAGCTGCCGCAATGGCGACATCATCATCGCCCTCCTCGACGAGGAAGCCACAGTCAAACGCTTCTTCCGCGAGAAGGACCGCGTCCGGCTGCAGCCGGAAAACCAGACCATGCAGCCAATCTATATCCCCATCGATGATCCGGGTTTTCGCATCATCGGTAAAGTCAAGGGCCTCCTGCGCCGATATCACTAAAAGGCGGAACCAAGATGCAACTCCTATTTGACACCCCGCGCATCGGACAGCAGCAGCGCGTGCGTCCGGTACTCCAGGATCCGGCACTGGTCATGAGCGCCGCCAGCCGGCGCGCCGGCAAGTGGTTCGCACTGCTGGAACAGCAACATCATATTACGGCCGCCGAGGTGATGGATTACCTGGCTGCCCACGAGCCGGCGGTCCGGGAAAAACTCGATATGCTCCGCGATACGGTCGATACCGACGTCTGCCGCCGCTACCTCGAGGGCGTGCTCGACCATAACGAATACCGCCACTGGCGCCGCACCCTTCATGAATGGCTCACCCTGCTGCACGCTGCTGTGGCCCTGGTGCGGTTGCGCCTCGGCGTCGAGGAGAGCGATTTTGCGCTGCCGCAGGAGCACGCCCTCCAGCAGCTCCATGCCGGCGCCGCCTCGGCCGCTGCCTAGGCCGGCATGGCCGCAGTTCCATCCCGGCACCACCTCTGCAGCTGCGTCGGCCGGTGCGGCCGCAGATCCATCCCGGCACCGCCTCTGCAGCAGCCTGAGCAGAGCGCAATCGCTTCATTGTGAGGATATCCATCATGGCCAAATCCTATCGCACCAATTGGGCCGCCTACTGGGACCAATTTGACAACCTTGACGAACTGCAGTCGATGTCCTTCAACCTCGATGACACCCTGCTCGAGATTGAACGGAATACCGGCTGCAAACTGCTCAGCGGCGACCAGATCCAGATCATCATGGCGCTGGAGGAGCGCATCCGTGAGGTGAGCAAGCGCTCCGGCCGGAGCGCCCACAACGCCCAATATACCCTCTTTGACTGACCTTGCCGCTGCGCCTGCATCCGGGGCGACGCTGCCGCAGCGCGCACGCCGCTCCCTGCCTCCTTTTTGACGGAATCCCTCCCTGCACTTTTCTTTCCACTTCGCTCCAGTTTCGCCGCCGATAAAACTTGACACTCCCTAAAATCTGGGTCCCACCCGGCTCTAATATATTTTAAAATAGTGGGCTACTGGTGATAATAGCTTCTAAAGTAAACGGCTTGAGGTGTCAGGATGGAACAAGATTTCGGGGGTACACGGCGCAAGATGTCAGGTGGGAACGAGATTTCGGGGGGGTACCCTGCCGATAAAACCGTTGACTATTTACGGGTAATTGACTATATTTTCAGTTATGGTCAAATTATTTCGATATTTACAGCTCCGCGGACGGGGTTTGACCCTGCTGCGGCGCCTGCAGTATCGGATCCGCCACGATGAGTTGATCCAGACCTTCGCCGCCGTCATCCTGCTGGTCTTCATCGCTGCCGTCGCCGTCTCTTTTCTCGAACGCGGCCGCAACCCGCAGTTCGAACGCATGGCTTCGGCCATGTGGTGGGCCATTGTCACCATGACGACCGTCGGCTATGGCGACATCGTCCCCCAAAGCACCATGGGCCGCATTCTCGGCGCTTTTGTTATGCTCGCCGGGATGGGCGTATTATCGCTTTTCACCGCGGCGGTTTCGACCAAGGTCATCACCAACCGCCTCAAAGAGGGCAGGGGCCTGAAAAAAGTGAACATGAAAAACCACATCGCCCTGTTGGGTTGGAACTCGGCCGGCCTCGAGATCGTCCAGGCGATCCGCGAGGGGCTGATCCGGGAAAACCGCGCCCTGGTCCTGGTCAGCCAGCTCGATCCCGACCAGGCCGAGGCGATCATCACCCGCTATCCCGACCTGCACATCAAATTCGTCAGCGGCGACTGCACCGATGAGGAGGTCCTCCACCGCGCGGACATCGGCATGGCCTATGCCGCGCTGATCATTCCGGATGAATCTGCTCCCCATCGCACCAAATCGGACGAGCATACCATCCTGACCACCCTCTCGGTCAAGGCGATCGAGCCCAAGGTCAAGGTGATCGCCCATATCATGGACCCCCTGAATGAAGCCCATATGCGCCGCGCCAGCGCCGACCGGGTCGTGGTCAGCGATCGCTACAGCGGTTTTCTCCTCGGGGCGCACATCACCTCCCCGGGCATTCCGGAGATGCTCGACCGTCTTTTCACCGGCAGTGCCGGGGTGCGCTTCGCCCGGCGCAAGATCCCCAATGCTCTGGTCGGCCGGAGCTTCGCCGCGGCCAGCGCTCACTTTCTCGAGCAGGAGCACGCCGTGCTGGTCGGATTCATCCAGGAGGAGGAGGGCTTTAAGCTGGATGACATCCTATCGGATGACTATAGCGCCGTTGACCGCTTCATCCGTGAGAAACTGGCCAATGCCGGCAAGGGATTGAGCAAGGCTGCGCGGCTCGAGATCAATCTCTCGCCCGCGGCGGAGTATATCATCGGCGCGCGCGATACCGCCATTGTCCTCGAGCGGCCATGAAGGAGGGAAACATGGCAATCACCCGTCAGGAGTTGGCCCCTTTTCCCATATTCGCCGGTCTGAGTGACGCGCAGCTTGACAAGGTTCTCGCCATCGTCCGGGAAGCCAAGGTCGCGGCCGGAGAATCGATCATCCGCGAGGGAGAGATCGGTGATGAACTCTTTCTGCTGCTCAATGGCCGGGTGGAGGTGCGCAAGAACCTTACCCTCAAGCTGGGCCCCGCGGGCATGGATGCCCGCGAGAAATCCCTGATCGCCATGCGCGCCGAGCAAACCCCCTATTTCGGGGAGATGGCCCTGCTCAACGCCGACAGCCGGCGCACCGCCACCGTCCAGGCGGTGGTCGAATGCCGCGTCGGCATCATCCACCGGGAGGCCTTCACCCGGCTCTGTGAGTCGGATACCGCGCTCGGCTACCGCATTCTGCTCAATATCGCCAAAACCCTGGTGGTCCATCTCGAACGGACCAACCAGGATGTGCTTAAATTAACCACTGCATTCAGTCTCGCCCTGCAAAGCTAAAGAAAGGTGCTGTCGTCTCCATGAGCCGCCACGAACTTGATAAAGTGTATGACCCTACCCAGGTGGAAGACCGCTGGTATGCCTGGTGGATCGAGCACCATCTCTTTCACGCCGACAACCACTCTGCGAAACCTCCCTACACCATCATGATCCCCCCGCCCAATGTGACCGGGATGTTGACCATGGGGCATATCCTCAACAATACCATCCAGGATCTCCTCATCCGCTGGAAAAAGATGCAGGGGTACGAGACCCTGTGGATGCCCGGCACCGACCACGCCGGGATCGCCACCCAGAACAAGGTCGAAGCGGCCCTGCGTCAGGAGGGGGCCACGCGCCATACCCTCGGCCGGACCAAGTTCCTCGAACGGGTCTGGGAGTGGCGGGAAAAATACGGCGGGATCATCTTTCAGCAGCTGCGCAAGCTCGGCGCTGCGTGTGACTGGGAGCGCGAATGCTTCACCATGGATGAGGGGCTGAGCGCGGCGGTACGTGATGTATTTGTCAGCCTTTACGAGAAGGGTTTGATCTACAAGGGGAACCGCCTGATCAACTGGTGCCCGAGCTGCCACACGGCCCTCGCCGACGAGGAGGTCAACTCGGTCGATGAGGAGGGCAAGCTCTGGAATATCGCCTATCCGCTCGAAGACGGCAACGGCGAGATCATCGTCGCCACCACCCGGCCCGAGACCATGCTGGGCGACACCGCCGTGGCGGTCAATCCCGGCGATGAGCGCTACCAGCATTTGATCGGCAAAAAGGTGATCCTGCCCCTTGTCCATCGGGCGATCCCGATCGTTGCCGATGAGCACGCCGATCCGGCCTTCGGGAGCGGTGCGGTCAAGATCACCCCGGCCCACGATTTCAATGATTTTGAGGTGGGGCAGCGCCATGGCCTGGAGCTGGTGCCGGTCATCGGTCCGGACGGCGCCATGAACGAGAATGCCGGCGCCTATGCCGGACTCGACCGTTTCGTCGCGCGCAAAAAAATCCTCTCCGACCTGCAGCAGCAGGGCCTGCTGAGCGGTGAGATCAAGAAGGTCATCCCGGTGCCGCACTGCTATCGCTCCGGAGACGTGATCGAGCCCTATCTCTCGGAACAATGGTATGTGCGCATGGCGCCCCTGGCCGCTCCCGCCCTGGAGGCGGTGCGCTCCGGCCGCATCCGGTTTTATCCCCGCCACTGGGAGGAGACCTATTTTCACTGGATGACCAACATCCGCGACTGGTGCATCAGCCGGCAGATCTGGTGGGGCCACCGCGTGCCGGTATGGTACTGCGAGAACGGGCATGTGCTGGTCCGCCGCGAAACGCCGTCGGCTTGCTCCGAATGTGGCAGCACCAGCCTGAAGCAGGACGAGGATGTGCTCGACACCTGGTTCAGTTCCTGGCTCTGGCCCTTCAGCACCCTGGGCTGGCCGGACAAGTCGGAGGATCTCGCCAAATTCTTCCCGACCGACACTCTGGTGACCGGCCCGGATATCATCTTTTTCTGGGTGGCGCGGATGATCATGGCCGCGCTCGAGTTCATGGGCGAGATCCCTTTCCAGGAGGTCTATTTCAATGGCATGATCCGCGACCTCGACGGGCGCAAGATGTCCAAGTCGCTCGGCAACTCGCCCGATCCGCTCTGGTTGATCCGAGGCGCCGGTCTCGAGGAGATTGCGGAGTTTGCGAAGTGCAATCCCAGCTACCGTACCGGTGTCCCGGCCTACGGCGCCGATGCCATCCGCCTCACCATGGTCTATCTGACCCCGCTCGGCGGCGATGTCCGCTTCGACCATACGTTGGTGGAGATGGGGCAGAAATTTTCCAACAAGCTCTGGAACGCCGCCCGCTTTGTCCTGATGAACCTGGACGAGGAGGAGACCCTGCTGCCCATCGCCGCCATTCCGGAGCAGCAGCTCGAGCTGGCCGACCGCTGGATCCTCAGCCGCATGCATCGGGCGCTGGCGGAAATGGACCGGTCGCTGCAGGAGTACCGTTTCAACGACGCCACCCGCGCGGTCTATGATTTCATCTGGGGGGAATACTGCGACTGGTATCTGGAGCTGATTAAAAAGCGCCTCTACGACGAAACCGCGCCCGCGGCGCGGCAGGTCGCCCGTTCGGTGGCGGCCTATGTCCTGGAGAACAGCGTGCGCATGTTGCATCCCTTCATGCCCTTTATCACCGAGGAGATCTGGCAGAATCTGCCCGAAGCCTATCAGCAGGAAACCGCCGTACGCACCATCATGCTGCAGTCCTATCCCCAGGCTGTTCCCGAGCGTTTTGACGCCGCAGCCGAGCAGGAGATGACGGTGTTGCAGCAGGTGATCGGCGCGGTGCGTAATATCCGCGGCGAGATGAACATCCCGCCGGCCAAGGAGGCCGATCTCATCCTCAACGGGACTGATGCGGCTGTTCTCGATCTGATCGACCGCAACGATGCCTATCTCCACAAGCTCGCGCGGGTTGGCCAGATCCGCTACAACCAGCCGCGCCCGGCGGCTGCGGCGAGCGCGGTGGTGCAGGGGATCGAGATTCTCGTTCCTCTGGCCGATCTGATCGATGTCGAGGTGGAGAAGAAGCGTCTCGAGAAGGAGATCACCCGGCTGGAAGCCCAGGTGGTCGGGCTGACGCAAAAACTCATGAACCGCGATTTTATCGCCCGCGCCCCCAAAGAGGTGATCGAGAAGGAAGAGAAAAAGCGCACTGATTTCACCCATACCCTGGAGAAACTGCGGCAAAGTCTGCAGAGTTTCGCCGGCGAATAAGCCGGCGGGGCCCATGGCAGGCTTTGCGACGTTTTCCAGGCCAAGGAGGAACCCATGGAACACCATCTCTGGCTGGTCCCACTGATGACCATGCTGCCCCTGCTCGCCCTGGCAGCCGAGCCCAAAATCGCCGTCACGGTCTACAATGAGGACCTGGCGCTGGTACGCGAGACCCGGACGCTCAAGCTGGTCAAGGGGGTGCAGTCCTACGCCTTTAGCGGCGTTGCCGCGCAGATCGATGCCACATCGGTGCATTTTCGGGCGGTCGACGCGGCCGCCGGCATTACGCTGCTCGAGCAGGACTATGAATTCGATTTGGTGGGAACCGAGCGGCTGCTGCAAAAGTATATTGATGAGCAGGTTATTGTCACCGCCGAAAACGGCGCGGTGCACAGCGGCCAGCTCCTCAGCGCCCAGGACGGCGATGTCGTTCTTCTTGATGGCGCTGGCAAGGTCCAGGCGCTCAAGGCGGCCAAGCTGCAAAGCATCGAATTTCCCTCGCTGCCCGAGGGGCTGCGGACGCGGCCGACCCTGGTCTGGCAGCTCGACTGCACCAGGGCGGGCGACCATGAGGCCGAGATCAGCTACCTGACCGGCGGCCTGAGCTGGCACGCCGAATATGTCGCCGTACTCGATGCCCGGGAGAGCTCGGCCCAGTTGAACGGCTGGGTCTCGATCGACAATCAGTCGGGCGCCACCTTCAACGACGCCCGCGTCAAACTCATCGCCGGCGACGTCCATCGCGTTGAGGAGGAAAGGCCGGTGCGGGCACTGTATCGCGCCGAGGCGACGATGGCCATGGATTCTCAGTTTGAGGAAAAGGCCCTCTTCGAGTATCACCTCTACACCCTGCAGCGGCCGGCCACCCTGAGAGACAAGCAGATCAAGCAGCTTTCGCTCTTCCCGGCGGCCCAGGCGGCGGTAGCCAAGCTCTACTCCTTTGACGGTGCCATGGACGGCACCAAGGTGCGGGTAGCGCTCGAGTTCAGGAACAGTCAGGACAATGGCCTCGGCATGCCACTGCCCAAAGGCAAGGTGCGCGTTTACAAGCAGGACAGCGATGGCGCGCAGGAATTCATCGGCGAGGATCGGCTGGATCACACGCCCAAGGATGAGAAGGTGCGCCTCCGCATCGGCAATGCCTTTGACATCGTCGGCGAACGCATCGTCCGGGATGTGCGGGAGGTCTCGCCCACTTCGCGTCAGGAGACCGTGCAAATCAAGCTCCGCAATCACAAGAGCGAAGAGGTCACGGTCCAGGTGGTCGAGCATTTTTCCGGCTCCTGGAGCTTCATCGGCAAGACGCCGATGGTGGTGAACAAGGAGGCCGCCAAGGTGGAGTTCCAGGTGCGCGTGCCGGCCGATCAGGAGAGTTCTTTCGAATATACGGTGCTCTACAAATGATGAACCGCCAGGGATTGTGAAGGATCCATGGAGCGCACGGCTGCGAAAACCGCCCTCGAATGGCCGGTCGACCGCATCGCCGGCATCGGCCCGAAACGGGTAACGGCGCTGCAGAATGCCGGGGTCTACACGATCGGCGATATTCTCTATTATTTCCCGCGGCGATATCTGGATCGCTCGACGGTGACACCGATTAACCGGCTCAAGCCCGACCAGGAGGTCACCGTCGTCGCCCGGGTGATGCAGTTCAGCGTCCAGAAGGGACGGCGCAACCGCTTTGTCCTGGTCGTAGGCGACGGCACCGGCTTTATGCACTGCATCTGGTTCGCGCGACTCACCTGGTGGTATAAAATGTTCAAGCAGGGGGAGTGGCTGGCCCTGAGCGGCAAGGTGGGCTTTTTCAAGGGGTGGCAGATGATCCACCCCGAATTCGACCGTCTCGGCATGAGCGGCGAGGGCGAGCTGGTGCATACGGGCAAGATCATCCCGCTCTATCCCTCCAGCGAGGCCCTGGGAGAGGCCGGATTCGACAGCCGCGGCTTCCGCCGCATCATTCATGGCGTGCTCAAGAATTACGGCGAGCAGATCCGCGAGAGCATCCCCGCGGCGCTGGTGACGCGGCTCAGGCTGCCGCCGCTGCGCCAGGCCCTGACCGCGATCCATTTTCCGGCCGATTTTGCCGGGCTGCAGGCTGCGCAGGCGCGCCTGAAATTCGATGAACTCTTTTTCATGGAGCTGCTGGTGGCCCTGCGCCGCCGCCATCAGCACGAAAGCACCGGCGGCATCCGCTTTGAGACCGTCGGCGAGCTGACGCGCCGGCTGATCGCGGCGCTGCCCTTTGAACTGACCGCGGCACAAAAGCGGGTGCTGCGGCAGATCCGCGCGGATATGAAGAGCCCCCGGCCGATGAACCGGCTGTTACAGGGCGATGTCGGCTCAGGCAAGACCGTGGTGGCGCTGATCACAATGCTGATCGCTGTTGAGAACGGCTACCAGGCGGCGCTCATGGCGCCTACCGAGATCCTGGCCGAGCAGCACTATCTCACCATCCGCAGCATGCTCGCGGAACTGGGCGTCGAGGTGGCGTTGTTGACCGGCGGCCAAAACCGCGGCGAGCGCGAACGCCTGCTCGAAAGGATCGCGGCCGGCGAGGTCCGGATCGTCATCGGCACACACGCCCTGATCCAGGAGAGCGTCGATTTTCACCAGCTCGGTCTGGTGGTGATCGACGAGCAGCATCGCTTCGGCGTGATGCAGCGGGCCAGCTTGCGCGAGAAAGGCCTCAATCCTGATGTCCTGGTGATGACCGCCACACCGATTCCGCGCACCCTGACGCTGACGGTCTATGGCGACCTCGACGTCTCGATCATCGATGAACTGCCGGCTCATCGCAAACCGATCCGGACCTTCTGGCGGGAGGAGAGCCGGCGCGGCCAGATATATCAGTTTCTGCGCAGCAAGGTCGCCGAAGGGGCGCAGGCGTTCATTGTCTTTCCTCTGGTCGAAGAGTCCGAAAAATCGGACCTCAAAGCGGCTGTCGACAGCTACAAGGTGATGCGCGAAACCTTTTTCAGGGAGTTCCGTCTCGGCCTGGTGCACGGACGTATGCCGGCAGCGGAAAAGGACGCGATCATGGCCGCCTTTAAAAACCGCGAGCTGCAGATCCTGGTCAGCACGACGGTCATCGAAGTCGGCGTCGATGTGCCCAATGCTTCGATCATGATCGTGGAACATGCCGAACGCTTCGGATTGACCCAGCTGCATCAGCTGCGCGGGCGGGTTGGCCGCGGTTCACAGCAGTCTTATTGCATTCTCATCAGCTATGGCGCGCTGACCGAGGAGGCGCGCACACGGCTGAACACGCTGGTGGCGACCAACGACGGCTTCCGGATCGCCGAAGTCGATTTACAGCTGCGCGGACCGGGTGAGTTTTTCGGCACCCGCCAGCATGGCTTGCCGGAACTGCGGCTGGCTGATCCGAGTCGCGATATGCAGCTGCTGCGCCTCGCCCGCGATGAGGCCTTCCGGCTTGTCGAGGAGGATCCGCAACTGCTCGGTGAAGAGAGCCTGGGCACACGGCATTATTTCATGAAAAATTTTCAGGAGCGGTTCGGGCTGGCCTGGGTGGGCTAGAAGACCAGAGCCGGCCGACCGCACGCTAACCTGTACAAACGAGGCGCAGAAATGGATGAGCAGAACAAACACCATGCGGCACTTTTCTTCAATCTGGTGATGATGTTCCATTCAGCGGCCATGCAGCAGATGGGCAAGCTGAAAAATCCCGTCTCCGACAGCATCGAAAGGGATATGGAACAGGCACGGCTTTCCATCGACATGCTGGATATGCTGCTGGCCAAGACCACGGGCAACCTCGGCGAGGACGAAGCGAAATTCCTCGGTCATGTGATCAGCGAGCTCAAGCTCAATTTTGTAGATGAGGTGAACAAGGACAAGCTCAAAGCCGCAGAGACGGCGGCGGGGAGCGAGGCAGCCGCGGCTGCGGAAAAGACCGGGAGCCATGGCGCAGAAAACAGCACAGCATCGGCGTGAGGTCTGGGATCAGTTCTGGCAGGACAAGGACGAGATCGCCGAGGTCTATTCCAATTCCGGGCGGGTGATCGATCCGCTGCTCCGTCTCGGCGATCCCGCCGGGCGTTGGGTTCTTGAGGTGGGGGCGGGCTCGGGGCGTGACAGTTTCGCGTTGGCCGGCCGTGGGGCCCGGGTCATTATGCTCGATTACTCCGCGCCGGCCTTGCAGGTGATGCAAAAATTGGCGCAGGGTGCTTCCCGTGCGGTCTATCTGGTGCGTGGCGATGCCTTTCATCTGCCCTTTCGCACCGATGCCCTCGACCTGGTTTTTCATCAGGGCCTGCTGGAGCATTTCACTCGGCCGGATGAGATCCTGGCGGAAAATTTGCGTGTGCTGCGTCCCGGCGGAGCGGCGTTGGCCGATGTGCCGCAGCGCTACCACCTTTACACGGCGGTCAAGCACCTTCTCATCTGCCTCAACAAATGGTTTGCCGGGTGGGAGACCGAGTTCAGCCGGAGCCAGCTCGATCGGCTCTTCACCGCAACCGGATTCGAACGGATCGAGTTTTATGGCGACTGGATGCGGCCCAGTTTTATCTATCGTGCCGGGCGCGAGGCCTTGAAAAAGCTGCACATCCATCTGCCGCTCTATCCACCTTCACTGCCGCTGGCCGGGCGGATCCGCAGCTTCCTGCGCAACGCCTTGAAACGTCGCCCCTGCCATCTCTATACCGTGATGGATATCGGCGTCATCGGCCGCAAGCCGGCCGGCACAACCCGGTGAGCCCCTTGCGGATTCTGGTCATCAACTGGCAGGACATCCGCAATCCCCTCTCCGGGGGAGCGGAGGTGCATTTTCACGAAATTTTTCGCCGGGTCGCCGCGCTCGGCCATCCCGTTACCCTGCTCTGCTCCCGGTTTCCCGGTGCCCCTCGCGAAGAGTGGGTGGACGGCATCCGGATCGTCCGCCAGGGTTCGCGTAGTTTGTTCAATTACGCGGTGCCCGCCGCCTACCGGCGCCTGCGCCGGCAAGAGCCCTTTGACATCGTGATCGATGATCTGAACAAGATCCCCTTCTACACCCCCTGGTTCGTGCGGGAACCCTTGCTCACCATCGTTCACCATCTTTTCGGGCGGAGCATCTTTATCGAAGCCGCGGCGCTCCCGGCCGCCTATGTCTGGCTGGCCGAACGCCTGGCCCTGCGCGTCTACCGCCGGACGCCCTTTGCCGTCGTTTCCGAGAGTACCCGGCAGGAGCTGCAGCGGCTCGGCATCGCCGCGCCGATCGAACTTTTGCCCAATGCGGTCGATCCGGCGCGCTACCGTGCCGGCGGCGAAAAGAGCGCGACGCCGCTCATTTGTCACCTCGGCCGGCTCAAGAAGTACAAGAGCGTCGAGCACCTGCTGCGCGCGCTGCCGCTGGTACGCCAGTCTGTGCCGGATGCGACGCTGGTCATTGTCGGGGAGGGGGACCATCGTCCGGCCCTGGAAGCTCTGGCGGCGCAGATGGGCCTGCAGGAGGCGGTCCATTTCACCGGGCAGGTCAGCCATGAGGACAAGGTGCAGTGGCTGCAGCGCGCCTGGGTGGCGGTGAATCCCTCGCCCAAAGAGGGATGGGGGTTGACCGTCATCGAGGCCAACGCCTGCGGCGTGCCGGTGGTGGCCGCCGATTCGCCAGGCCTGCGCGATTCGGTGCGGCCGGGCGAGACCGGAATGCTCTATCCCTACGGGGAGGTGGAGACGCTGGCGCAGGATCTGGTCACGCTCCTGCAGCAGCGACCCCTTCGGGAACAGATGGGGGAGGCCGCCCGTCTCTGGGCGGGCACGTTTAGTTGGGACCAATCTGCCGCCCGTGCGGTGGAGATCATCGAGCGCCTGTGCCGGCCGCGGGGCGGGCCGGAAACAGATCGCGCCGCGCCTCTCCTTTGATTCGAATGTGTCATTCGCAGCGAGCTAACCTTAACGGAGTCGAGTCATGCCAAAATTCAAACTCTATCACCGCATCGCGGCCGCAGCCGCTTTTGTGCTCTCCCTGGCGGTCTATCTGCGGACGATTGCCCCCACGGTTTCATTCTGGGATTGCGGTGAATTCATCGCCTGCTCCTACCTGCTTGCGGTCCCGCATCCCCCCGGCGCCCCCTTTTATCTTCTCCTCGGCCGCCTGGCGAGCATGCTGCCCTGGACGGCGGACATTGGTTTACGCGTCAATATGATGTCCGCGCTCGCAACCGCCACAACCATTCTGCTGACCTACCTGGTGATCGTCCGCCTGATCAAGCAGTGGCGCGGCGAACCCAAAGATGGCGGCGATGCCGTTATCCTGATTGCCTCTGGTCTGCTCGGCGCCCTGGCCTTTGCCTTCACCGACGCGATCTGGTTCAATGGCGTGGAAGCTGAGGTCTACGCCTTTTCCCTCGCTCTGACAGCAGCCGTCGTTTATCTCGCCCTGGTCTGGCTGGAAAAGGCGGACCATCCCGGCGCTGAACGCTACCTGCTCATCATCGCCTATCTGATCGGCCTCTCCCTGGGTGTCCACCTGCTGGCCGTTCTCGCGGTGCCCGCCATCGCCTTGATCATCTATTTCCATTGGCTCAAAAAGAACAATAAAAAGATCGAGTTCGGCAATTTCATGTTGTTCGGGATCGTCACGGCGGTCATTTTCTTCGGTATTTATCCCGGCATGGTCAAGTTTATCCCGGATCTTGCGGGAAACATCGGCATGTGGGCGGTGGCCCTGCTCTACATCATCATCCTCGGCGCCGCCTGGTATGCCGTCGCCAACCGGAAACGCACCGCCAGCCTGGTCCTCACCGGTCTGTTTCTCGTCTTGCTGGGTTATTCCACTTATACCATGATCATGATCCGCTCCGGGCTCGATCCGGTCATCGATGAGAACGACCCCGAGACGGCGGCTGGCATGGTACGCTACCTCAACCGTGAACAATACGGCGATTGGGGTACCTTCCCGCGCCGGTTCCAGGGATTGCCGATGGAATGGCAGTTCAACCAGGAACACCCCAACGAAAGCTACAAAACCTTCCAGTGGTCCAAGCAAATGGACTTTCTCTGGGACTACCAGATCAAAAAGATGTACCTGCGCTACCTGGGCTGGCAGTTCATCGGCAAAGGGGATACCCGCGGCCCGGATGGCTTCATCGCTGAAAACTTTTCCTCGCGCGGACTCTTCGCCTTGCCCTTCCTCGTCGGCCTGCTTGGGATGGTCTATCATTTCCGCAAGGACTGGAAGCATGCCTCGGCGGTGATGCTGCTCTTTTTGGCAACCGGCGTCGCCATCGTTCTCTACCTCAACCAGGAGAATCCGCAGCCGCGCGAGCGGGATTATGTTTTTGTCGGATCCTTCTTCGCCTTTGCCCTGTGGATCGGCATCGGCGTCTCGTCCCTGCTCGAGTGGATCAAGGAACGATATTACATGATCGCCCGGCCAGGCGGCGAAGCGCGGAAGAATACCCTCTACACCGCGCTCACCGCGGCAGGCATCGCCCTGCTGGTGCTGGCCCTGCCGGTCAATCTGCTCAGTTTCAATTTCCATGACCATGACCGCAGCGGCAATTATGTCGCCTATGACTATTCCTACAACATTCTCCAGTCGTGTGAGAAGAACAGCATTCTCTTCACCAACGGCGATAACGATACCTTCCCGCTCTGGTTTCTGCAATTTGTCTACAATATCCGTCCCGATGTGCGCGTGGTCAACCTGAGCCTCCTCAACACCGACTGGTACATCAAGCAGCTCAAGAACGAGGAGCCGAAGGTGCCGATCAGCCTGACCGACAATCAGATCGAGCAGCTGCAGCTGATCCCCTGGGAGGCGCAAAAGCTCAAGATACCGGTGCCCGAATATGCGCGCAACGAAGTGCTCGGCGAGGTCAATATCGCCTCCCAGGCCGCTGCGGAGCCCCTCAAGGAACTGGAAGTGACCGTCCAGCCTACGGTGTTTGGCAAGGCCTTGCGGGTGCAGGATTTCATGATCCTCAACATCATCTATGCCAATCAATGGAAAAAGCCGATCACCTTTGCGGTCACCGTTTCGGACGATAACAAAGCCAATCTCGATCCCTACCTGCGCATGGACGGCCTGGTCTTCAAGCTGGTGCCGATGAACGGCGAGGTTCTGGCGCGCGAACGCCTGCACAAGAACCTCTTTGAGGTGTTCAAATACCGCGGCCTCAACGACAAGAGCGTCACCTATGATGACAATGTGGTCGGTCTGCTGCAGAATTACCGGGCGGGCTTTTTGCGCCTGGCCCAGGAATACCTGATGCAGCAGAACAATGCCAAGGTGATTGAGAGCCTCGACGAGATGGAGAAGGTCATTCCGGAGAAGGTGATCCCGGTTCCCGACTATCGTCTCTCGATGCGCATCGGCCAGCTCTATGACCTGGCCGGCCGGACCGACGAGCTGGTGCGCCGGGCGGAGGTGGTGATCAAGGAGCAGCCGGACAATGCCATGGTCTATGGCTATCTGGTGGCGAGCCTGAGCCGCGCCGGCAACCATCAGCGTGCCGCCGAGCTGCTGGAAGGGTGGCTGAAGCGTCATCCCGACGACAAGGAGGCCGAATCGCGGCTGGTGCAGGAACGGGCCCAGATCACGGGCGCGCGGTAGCGGCAGTGCCTGTGCCGGGAAAAAAGCAAGCGGCTGAGCAGGGCTGGCGCGGCATCGCGTCCAGCCTGCTCAAGATGGGCGTAAGCGTAATCCTGGTTTTGCTGCTGCTGCGCGGCATCGGTTGGGCTCCGATCCGGATGCAATTCGCAGCGGCGCGAGGGGACCGTCTGGCGCTGGCCCTCGGAATATTCGTGATCAGCAATATCCTCGGCGCACTGCAGTGGCATCTGCTTCTGGCGAGCCGGCAAATCCGGCTGCCCTTTTTGCGGATTCTCGGGTACTATCATGTGGGATTGTTCTTCAATAATTTTCTGATCGGCAATGTCGGCGGGGATGCCTTCCGGGTTTTTGATATCCGCCGGATCTCGGGCGACACCAGGGAGGCCTTGTCGACGGTCTTTTTCGACCGGTTTGTCGGTTTTTTTGCAATGTCGACTCTGGCGCTGGTGGCGATCTTTATGGCGGCGCGCGAGCTGGTGCATGCCTCGGCGCTCGAATCGGTGCTCTTTATTTTCGGCGCCTGGCTGCTGGCCCTCGTTTTTCTTTTTTATGAGCCCTTCGCCAAGAAATTCTCCGGGCTCTTCCGGCTGCTGCTGCCGGAGACGCTCCACATCCGGGCCAAGTCGTTTTATTACAGCCTGCACGCCTTTCGCAGCCAGAAACTGCTGCTCCTCACCCTTCTGGGCATCTCGCTGCTGGTGCAGACCCTGCGTATCCTGACCCATTATTACGCCGCCTGCAGCCTGGGCGTCGATGTCAAAGTCAACTTTTTCTTTCTCTTTATCCCAGTGGTCGCCCTGGTCGCCAGCCTGCCGATCTCATTGGGTGGGCTGGGCGTGCGCGAACAGAGTGCCGTCGCCCTGTTCGCGCCGATCGGAATTCCCGCCGCCAAGATCGTCGCCTTTGAGTTTCTCGCCTATCTGGTGGGCATTGCCGCAAGTGTTCCCGGGGGTATCATCTTCGCCCTGCGGCGTGAGGGCAAGGGGGGCGCCAAATCAGGACCGGCCTGGCCGGCATCGCTTTAGCATTATGCAGTGAGGAAACCATGTACAAGGTAGCCATCATGATGGGCTCGGAATCGGACCAGGAGGCCATGTCCGCGGCTCATGCCTTTCTTGATTATTTCGGCATCGGCTGGGAGACCAAAATTCTCTCCGCGCACCGGACACCGGAGGCAACTGCCGAGTTCGCCAAATCCGCGGAAGCGGCGGGCTTTTGCGCCATCATCGCCGGCGCGGGCATGGCCGCCCACCTCGCCGGTGTCATCGCCAGCCATACCCTGCTGCCGGTCATCGGCGTGCCCTTGTCGGGTTCTGCTCTGAGCGGGGTGGATGCGCTCTACTCGACGGTGCAGATGCCGCGCGGCGTGCCTGTGGCCACGATGGCGATCGGTAAGGCCGGCGCTGCCAACGCTGCGATCTTTGTCGCCCGAATGCTCGCCGGCCGCGATCCGCAAATCCATGCCAGGCTGGTGCAGTTCCGCGCTAACGGCTGCACACTGTGAGGCGCGCATGCGGATTCTGATCACCGGCTGCAACGGCCTGCTTGGGCAGCGGCTCATTCACCTGGCGCCGGCGGGGAGCGAAATCCTGGGCGTGGACCTGGCTCCAGCTGCGGTGGCACTGCCGGCGGAACACTACCGGCAACTCGATCTCGGCGAGCGCCGCGCGGTGCTGGAATGCATCGGCGCCTTCGCGCCCGACTGGATCCTTAATGCCGCGGCCTTTACCAATGTCAACCGCGCCGAGTTGGAACGCGAACTCTGCTGGCGCGCCAACGTCATCGGCGTCGAAAACCTGGCCATCGCCTGCCGCAAACACCACAGCCGCCTGGTCCATGTCTCCACCGACTATATATTCGACGGTCAACACGGACCCTACCGCGAAGAAGACCAGCCCAATCCCATCGGCTATTACGGTAAATCCAAGCTCGCCGCCGAGAATATTCTGCGCGGCTCGGAGATTCCTTTTGCGGTGGCCCGGACCATGGTCCTGTACGGCCATGCCCCGCAGATCAAACCCGATTTCATCTCCTGGCTGATCGACGCCCTGCGCCAGGGCCGGCCGGTACGTATCGTCACCGATCAGTTCGGCAATACCACCCTGGCCGATGAACTGGCGCTGGGGCTGTGGCAGATCACCGCCCGCTCGGCGCAAGGCTTTTATCATATCGCCGGCAGAGAAATTATCGACCGCTACAGTTTCGCCCTCAAAGCGGCCGCGGTCTTTGATCTCGACGCACAGCTGATCACGCCGATCACCACACCTGAACTGCATCAGGAAGCGCCGCGGCCGATGCGATCGGGACTCATCGTCGAAAAAGCAGTGCGCGAACTGGGGCTGGAATTGAGTGATGCGGCAGGGGGCTTGATGAAACTGAAGCAGCAAATGGACGCAGCGGGCTGAACGGGCTGAACTGAAGGAGCAAGTTTTTCAGCTTTATCAGTATTTGCGACTTTGCATTGCCGGAAGTGGCTGAACGGGCTGAACTGAAGGAGCCGATTTTGAAGAGCCTCGTGATCATTCCCACCTATAACGAGAAGCAGAACATCCAGCCCATCATCCAGGCGATCTTGGCTCAGGAGATAGCGGGGCTGGAAATCCTGATCGTTGATGACGGCTCGCCGGATGGCACCGGGGCGCTGGTCGCGACCCTGGCCGAAAGCGATGCGCGGGTGCACCTGCTCAACCGGGAACGGAAGATGGGCCTGGGCACCGCCTATGTCGCCGGATTCCGCTACGCCCTGGCAGGCGACTTTGAGCGGATGATCGAAATGGATGCCGATTTCTCCCATGATCCGCGCGATCTCAAGCGCCTGCTGGCCGCAAGCGAGGAATTCGATATCGTCATCGGCTCGCGCTACATCACCGGCGTCAATGTCGTCAACTGGCCGCTGCGGCGGCTGCTGCTAAGCATGTTCGCCAGCTATTATACGCGCCTGATCACGGGACTGCCGTTGCGGGACTGTACGGCCGGATTCAAATGTTTTCGCCGACCAGTGCTCGAGCACATCGATCTCGACCAGGTCCGCTCTGATGGCTACTCATTTCAGATCGAAATGAATTTCCGCGCCTGGGTCCAGGGCTTCCGCATCAAGGAGATACCCATCGTTTTTGTCGACCGCGCCGCCGGCACCTCCAAGATGTCCAAAAAGATCATTTACGAGGCGATCGCGATGGTCTGGAAGCTTAAATGGCTCAAGATCTGCCGGCGCCTTTAACCATCCGCGCCACGCCGGCTGCGGTATCGAGCAGGGGGGTCTGCAGCAGCATACCGGCCTTGCGGCTGTCGAGCGAGACATCCACCGGCCGCGGCGCATCGCTCACCGCGGCATGCATCGAGGTGGGCTGTAAAAGGGCGGGATCGTATCCGGCCGAGCGGCAGAGCTGCTGGGCAAAACTGAAGCGGTCGATGCGGTTTGCGCCCCCGAGGTGGAGCAACCCGCTGATCTCCGATCCAGCCAGCTCCAGCAGCGCTTCGGCGAGATTCTCCACCCAGATGGGGGAGCGGTACTGATCGGTATAGAGCGGCACCGGCATGCCCTGGCGCAGGCGCTGCTCGATCCATTCCGAGAATGAGCTGCCGCCATGCCGCGGGCGCCCATAGATCAGGGCGGCGCGGACGACAAGATGGCGGCCGCCGGCCTGAAGCACCAGGGTTTCTGCGGCGACTTTGGTCTCGCCGTACACCGAGAGGGGATGAACGGCGTCGGCCTCGGTGTAATGACCGGCGCGGCCGTCGAAGACCATATCGGTGGAGACCAGGATCAGTCGCGCGCCGGTCGCGGCGGCGGCGTCGAGAAGATGGCCGACGACCGTGGTGTTGATCTCCCGGGCGGCGGCGGGATCGCGCTCGCAGGTATCGAGGTTGGCGTTGGCTGCGGCGTGGAGGATGACCTGTGGACGCCTCGAGCGCACCAGGGCCATGCAGGCCTCTGCATCCCTGAGATCGAGGATGGAGGTGCCGGGAAGGGGATGGCGATAGCTGATGGCTGTGACCTGCCACCGGCTCTGCGCCTTTTCGAAGAGATGGCCGCCGAGGAAACCGCTGGCGCCGGTGAGGAGCATTTCGGGCATGATGTCTCCTTTACTGCTTCAGTCCAGGGTGAGGATAGTCCATCGCAACAAGCACATTGCAACTGGAATAGTATACCATGCATACCGAGAAACCGCACCGGAGCCGGATCCGCCGTCTCCTTCTCCTGCTCACTGCCGGACTCCTTTGGGCCGGCTGCCACAGGGGAGCGGAACCGTCACACCCGGCGGAACAAAAGCCGCGGGAAAAGATCTATCTGCGCAGGGAGGGAACCTTCCGCCACGGCGAAACCCTGGAAAAAGTTCTGCTGCGCGACCTCTACGACCGTGTCCTCACCAATGAGATGGTCACTTCCTTTGCCCGTGTCTTCGATGTGCGCAAGATCCGCGGCGAACGGGGTTACAGCATCCTGACCGATTCGACGGGCAAGGTGCACGGATTCGAGTATTATCCGGAGGTGGACAAGACCATTCGCGTTTTGCGCGATTCACTCGGGGTGCTGCAGCCGCAGGTGCTGCAGGTGCCCCTGATCCGGCGGATCTTTTCCCTCACCGGTCAGGTCAGGACCACCCTCTATGACGCGGTGCGCGAGATGGGTGAGAGCGATGAACTGATCATAGCCTTCAGCGATCTATTCCAGTGGGATATCGATTTCTTTGTCGATCCCCAGCCCGGGGACGAATTTCGCATGGTCTATGAAGCCGAACACGTGCTCGATCCGGGCCAGCCGGACAGCCTCGGTGCGTTCATCCGCTATGGACGGGTGCTCTCCGGGCAGTACCGCTGTGCCGGGACGTGGAGGACGGCGGTCTTCTTTCAGCAGGGGGAGCAGGGGGGCTATTACGACCTCGAAGGCAAGTCATTTCAAAAGACCTTTCTGAAATCCCCGCTCAATTACCGGCGCATCAGTTCCTATTTCAGTGGCGGCCGCCGCCACCCCATTCTCAAGATCGTGCGGCCGCATCACGGGATTGATTTTGTTGCCGCTGCAGGCACACCCGTCTCCGCCGCCGCTGACGGTATCGTTCTGGAAAAAGGCTATGAGGGCGGCGGTCTGGGCAATTTCGTCAAAATCCGTCACAAGAATCCGCGTTTCGTCACCGTCTATGGCCACCTCAGCGGTTTTGCCGCCGGTTTGGCAGCCGGCAAGTCGGTGTCGCAGCGCGATGTGATCGGCTATGTCGGCAGTACCGGGCTTGCGACGGGGCCGCATCTGCACTACTGCTTTTATGAAAACGGCCGTCCCGTCAATCCCCTCAAGATCAAGAATTCCTCCGGCGATCCGATTCCCGCGACAGAGATGGCACGTTTTGTCATGGTCAAAGAGGCGCAGCTGGCGCTGCTGAACGCTGCCCGGGAGAGCGGCAAGATGCTGCAGCCGGTGCTGGCGGGCACCGGGCCGGCGCATATGGCGATGCCGAGCCTGTAGCGCCGCCCGGGCGGGCGACGAGGGCTCGCTTGCAGGTTGGCCTTGGGTCGCCGCGATCCGACTGCAGGGGCTCGCTTACAGGTTGGCCTTGGGCCGCCGCGATCCGAACTGCAGGGCGCAGGGGGCGTTTTTGGTGACGATCTGTTGCAGCTGCCGGCACCAGAGGGCCGCGAAGGTGCGGCAGCTGGTGGCGCCGTCGAGGTGCTCCTCCTCCGGGAAGGCGGCGTGCTCGCAGCGAAGATCGCAGAATTTGATCCGGCTGGTGTGGACGCCGGCGTTGTTATCATTTGTGGACATGGCGGGGTACCTCGCAGAGTGATCCTTTTCCCCCTCCGCTGCCGGGGGCTGCCCTGATAATATACCATCTCCCGGGACAAGATTCCAGAAAAATCGCCACCATCTGGTGGAGCGGGCATGAAAATCAAGATTCTCACGGTGGGCAAGCCGGCCGATGCCGATTATCTGCGCCTGTGTATGGCCTACCTTGGCCGCATCGGCCACTACGCCCCCGTTGAATATCTTCATGTCCGTCCGGTCAAGGGCGACCGTCCGGTCGCCGATATTCTCGGGCGTGAAGCCGCGCAGATGCTGGAAAGGATAGCGCCTCAGGACTGGTGTATTGCCCTGACGAGCGCAGGTCAGGAAATGGATTCAGAGGCGTTCAGTCGCGAGCTGGCGCGGCATCAGGCGGCGGGGCGGAAATCGCTGCTTTTTTGCATCGGGGGGCCATTTGGCCTGGGGGAGGCGGTGTTGCAGCGGGCCAATCAGCGGCTCGCGCTTTCCCGGATGACCATGGCGCATGAACTGGCGCTGACCGTGTTGCTCGAGCAGGTGTATCGGGCCTTTACGATATTGCGCGGCGAGGGGTATCACAAATGAAATCCGGCCGCAGCTGCTGCAGGCGCCCTCCGGCGGGTGGCATCGCGGGGCCCGTGTGCAACGCGCCGACATGAATGCCGGCTGCGGCTGCCGCCCATAAAAAACGGCCGCCCGAGTACCTCAGGCGACCGTGTAAAACGCACATCTGCTCCGTGGGTTGAATCGGAAGAGATGTTCCCCCTTTTCTTAAGGTATATAGAAAAGGATTACTCGAGAATTTCCAGTGTAGCGTGTTTGCCCGCCTTGCGCGAGACCGCACTGAGCAGAACGCGAATGGCGTGTGCTGTTCGACCGTTCTTGCCGATAACCTTGCCCATATCGGGTTGCGAGACGCGGAGCTCGTAGACCACCGTGGTTTCGCCGAATACCTCGGAGACCTTGACCTCGTCCGGATTATCGACCAGATGCTTGACGATGTACTCGACAAATTCTTTCATCGATTCACCCCTTCCTGCAAGCGTGATTGCGTGTTTCGATCCGTGGATTGGGTTTTGTTGCCTTGCCTTGCTGCGCGAATTGCCATGGGTAACCGGTGTTATCTCAATTTAAATATATCTACTGCCGGGGCCAATGTCAAGCGAAATCCGCCGAGGAATTGTATTCTGCATAGCCGGCTCCAGTCGGCGGGCGCGGGAATAAAAAAGGCCTTGACTGGAATTATAAAAAGTGTAAATTATAGTTTGTTAGCACTCAATCGAATAGAGTGCTAACAACAACAAGTAATAATAAACAATTAATCGTTACTGGAGGCTATCATATGACCATCAAACCGTTAGCCGATCGTGTGGTTGTAAAACCGGTCGAAGAGCAAGAGGTCAAGCAGGGCAGCATCATCATTCCCGACACGGCCAAAGAGAAGCCGATGCAGGGTACCATTGTGGCCGTCGGCCCGGGCAAGATTTCCGAGAACGGCGCCAAGATCGAGATGAGCGTGAAGGTGGGCGACAAGGTGCTCTACGGCAAGTATAGCGGCACGGAAGTGACCATCGACAAGGAAGAATATCTCATCATGCGCGAAAGCGATATTTTCGCGGTCATCTAATTGCATTCCCCGACACCCAAGGCTTTATATCAGGAGGTTTTACCCATATGGCAAAGATTATCGAGTTCAACGTAGAAGCGCGCAATGCGATGAAGGTCGGTGTCGACAAATTGGCCAAGGCCGTTGGCGCCACCCTCGGTCCGAAAGGGCGCAATGTCGTGATCGATAAAAAGTTCGGTGCCCCCACGGTGACCAAGGATGGTGTTACCGTGGCCAAGGAAGTCGAGCTTGAGGATCCCCTCGAGAACATGGGGGCCCAGATGGTGCGCGAAGTCGCCTCCAAAACCAGCGATGTTGCCGGCGATGGCACCACGACCGCGACCGTGCTGGCCCAGGCGATCGTACGTGAAGGTTTGAAGAATGTCACGGCCGGCTCCAATCCGATGGCCCTGAAACGCGGCATCGAAAAGGGCGTCAAGTCCGTCGTCGATGAGCTGCGCAAGCTGAGCAAACCGATCCCCGGCAAGACCGAGATCGCCCAGGTTGGCGCCATCTCCGCCAACAACGACAAGGCGATCGGTGAACTGATCGCCGATGCGATGGAAAAGGTGGGCAAGGACGGCGTCATCACCGTCGAAGAGGCCAAGAGCACTGATACCAGCCTCGAAGTGGTCGAGGGCATGCAGTTTGACCGCGGCTACATCTCCCCCTATTTCGTTACCAATCCGGACACCATGGAAGCGGTGCTCGAAGAGGTTATGGTCCTGATCTATGACAAAAAGATCAGCGCCATGAAAGACCTGCTGCCGATCCTGGAGAAAGTGGCCCAGACCGGACGCCCGATGCTGATCATCGCCGAGGATATCGAGGGCGAAGCCCTGGCCACCCTGGTGGTCAACAAGATCCGCGGCACCCTGCGCATCGCCGCCGTCAAGGCCCCGGGCTTTGGCGATCGCCGCAAGGCCATGCTCGAAGACATCGCCGTCCTCACCGGCGGCCGCGTGATCTCCGAGGAGACCGGCTTCAAGCTCGAGAATACCACCATGAGCGATCTCGGCAAGGCCAAACGCATCACCATCGACAAGGACAATACCACCATCGTCGAAGGTGCCGGCAAGACCGAGGACATCAAGGGGCGCATCGCCCAGATCAAGAAGCAGATCGAGACCTCGACCTCCGATTATGACAAGGAGAAGCTGCAGGAACGTCTGGCCAAGCTGGCTGGCGGCGTCGCGGTCCTCCAGGTCGGTGCGGCCACCGAGGTCGAGATGAAAGAGAAGAAGGCCCGCGTTGAGGATGCCCTGCACGCCACCCGTGCGGCGGTCGAGGAAGGCATCGTCCCCGGCGGCGGCATCGCCTATCTGCGCGCCCTGCCGGCTCTGGACAAGCTCCAGGTCAACGGCGATGAGAAGATCGGCGTCGCCATCCTGCGCCGCGCCCTCGAAGAGCCCATCCGCCTGATCTCCGAGAATGCCGGCTGGGAAGGCTCGATCGTCGTGCAGAAGGTGCGCGAGACCGACGGCGCCTTCGGCTTCAACGCCGAAAGCGAGACCTTTGAGGATCTCTACAAGGCGGGCGTTATCGACCCGACCAAGGTGTCGCGTATCGCTCTGGAAAATGCCGCCTCGGTGGCGAGCCTTTTCCTGATGACCGAGTGCGCCATCGCGGAAAAGCCGGAACCCAAGACGGCCACTCCGCCGATGCCTCCCGGTGCTGATATGTACTAATATTCACCACGCCCCCGCAAGGGGGCTTTTTTTTACCCCAAAAGGGCCGCGCCAGGGACACTTTGCCACGATGTCCCTTTGGCTGGTCATTTTTTGGCCAATTTTAGGCGCTGCCAAGAAATTACTTGACTTTGAGTTCAATATTCTTAACTTAATAGTGTGCCGAAAGGCACAGTGTCGGGTGTGGGTAGTGATGTGTAGTGATGGGACAGCACCCTTTATAGCGCTGACTCTATGTCAGCGCTATTTTTTTCTTTTTTGCACAGGCCGGCCGGGTCATCGCCCCTGCCACGGGCGCCAGGTCTGCTGCCGCCGGGGTGTTGTCAATTTATCACTGACCTTATTCTCAGGACGCCATCGCCTATGCACACACTGCCTGAACTGCCCGTCACTTTCCTGAGCCAGGAGTCGCAGATCGTCGGTATGCTCCATCAGGCCCGGGGCAAGCATCTCGTCATTTTCTGTCACGGTTTCTTAAGCTCCAAGAACGACTGCCGGCGCATCTTCGTCGAAGCGGCCCGCACTTTCGCCGCGGAAGGCATCGACACCCTCCGTTTCGATTTTTATGGCTCCGGCGACAGCGCCGGTGCATTCAGCGACTCCCTGATCAGCCGCTATATCGCCAATCTCCGCGACGCCATCGACTGGGGGCGCCAGCGCGGTTACGACAAGATCGCAGTAGTGGGCTTGAGCATGGGGGGCGCCGTTGCCATTCTCACCCTGGCGGAAACGCCCGCCGATGCCCTGATCACCTGGTCGTCCGTCCCCGATATGCAGCAGACCTTTCTCAATTACGTCGGCAACCTGGAAGATATTGCCACCCGCGTCGAGGAATACGTTCACGACGGTTGGGTGATCCGGAAAGGCTTCTGGGAAGAAGCGCTGCAGTATGACATTCATGGAGCACTCGCCCGCATCACCATCCCCAAATTCATTATTCAGGGAACCGGAGACGCCCCGGTCTTCGTGGAGGGTTTCTCCGCCTTTCGGGACCTCGTTCAGCCCCCGGCCGATTTCATGGAAATTCCCGATGCCAGCCACACCTACAGTCTCCCGGCCCATCGCCATCAGGTGATCCGGCAAAGCCTGATCTGGCTTAAACGCACTCTCTAATCTGTTCCCCATTTGAGGTTCTTCATGTCCGATACCGAAAAAAAAGTTAACAAGCGCAACGACCAGCACCTTCTCCCCGAAAAAGCCTACAACAACGATGAATTTCTTCAAAGTCCCGACGCGCGCACCATCCGCATCCTCGCTGAATATCTCGAACCGCAGATGCGCTTGCGGCGCCGCCACATCAAAAATACCGTTGTCTTTTATGGGTCTGCACGTGTGCTCCCCCTGGATATTGCGCAGAAACAGCTCAAGGCGGTGCTGACGCAGTCGCAGCGGAATGGCACAGCCGCTGAGGAATTTCAGCACGAATTCGACAAGGCCAGCCATGCCGTCAAACTGGCCCACTATTATGAGGCGGCGCGCGAGCTTGCTTTCAAACTGACCGAATGGTCCGCCAGCCTGAGCGCCCGCGACCGCTTCATCGTCTGCTCCGGCGGCGGCCCCGGCATCATGGAGGCGGCCAACCGCGGTGCCAATGAAGCGGGTGGTCTGACCATCGGCATGAATATCAGCCTGCCCTTCGAACAGGAGCCCAATCCCTATATCAGCGAGGACCTCACCTTTGAATTTCATTATTTCTTTATGCGCAAATTCTGGTTTGTCTACCTCGCCAAGGCCCTGGTCGTCTTTCCTGGCGGCTTCGGCACTCTGGATGAACTCTTCGAGCTGCTCACCCTGGTCCAGACCGGCAAGATCCATAAAACCCTGTGCGTCGTCATGTTCGGCAGTGAATACTGGGATGAAGTGCTCAATTTCGAGCGCATGGTGGACTGGGGGGTGGTCTCTCCCGAGGATCTCGGGCTCTTCCGCAAGGTGGACAATGTCGAGACAGCCTTTCAGACCCTGAAGAGCCACTTTGAGACCCATTTTCTGCGGTCGAGTGAGCCCGATGTCCGCTGAAATCTGCCCTTGCACGATCGGGGCCGGGGCGCGTCTGGCACCCCTGGGGCTCATTCTGCTGCTCCTCGCCTGCCGGCCGGCGCCACCGCCCAGCTTGCGCGATCAAGGCGCGATCATTCGCGGCGATGCCGGCCGGAGAGCCCTCGCCCTGATCTTCACCGGCGGGGATTTCGCCGATGGCGGTCCCCATATTCGCCAGGTCTTGGCAAGGAAAGGGATCAGGGCGGGATTTTTCTTCACCGGCGAGTTCTATCGCGATCCCGCCCGGGCCGGCCTCATCGGCGATCTCGTCCGTGACGGTCATTACCTCGGGCCGCACTCCGACAAACACCTGCTCTACGCCCCCTGGGAGCGAAGGGACTCCACGCTGGTGACCCGCGCGCAGTTCAGCGCGGATCTCCTGGCCAACTACCAGGCCATGGCGCCTTTTGGCCTCCCCAACTATGCCGAACGCTATTTTATCCCCCCCTACGAGTGGTACAACCAGGACCACGTCGCCTGGGCCGCTGCAGCAGGTGTCACCCTGTTCAATTTTACCCCGGGCACGGGCTCCAACGCCGATTACACGACGCCGGACATGCCGGGTTACCGTTCCTCGCAAGCGATTATGGACGCCATCCGCGCCTATGAAAAAAAAGATCCCTGCGGATTGAACGGCTTCCTTCTGCTGATCCATATCGGCACCGATCCGCGGCGCACCGATAAATTCTATTTGCGCCTGGAGGAGCTGATCGATCTGCTCCAGCAGAAGGGCTACACCCTGGTGCGCGTGGATACCTTGCTCGGACACGCCAACGCAAAGAGGAGGTTATGAGCAGCCGTTTTGACCTGATCCTGAAAGATGTGCGCCTGCTCGAACGCAGCGCTGCGACCGATATTGCCATCCGCGCCGGACGCATTGCGGCCATCGGCCGCATGCCCGGGGATGCCCGCCGGATCCTCGACGCGGGCGGATTGCGCGTCGTCCCCGGCTTCATCGACCTGCACATCCAGGGTGCCGGCGGCGCCGATGTCCTGGATGGTACCCCCGAGGCCCTGGAAACCATGTCCCGTTGCCTCGCGCGCCTGGGAACGACCGGCTTTCTCGCCACCAGCGTCATTTTCCCGGAGGGCGAAAACCGCCACCTCCGCCTCGCTGCGGAGGCCATGGGCAAGAATCTGGGCGGCGCGCAGCTGCTCGGGATCCATCTCGAAGGCCCCTATATCAATCCGCTGCGTAAAGGGGGACTAGAGCCGCGCTGCATCTTCGCTCCCGCGGTGTGCTCGCTCGATGCGGTACTGAAAAGTTGCGGCGGCGCTCTGAAAATGATGACCCTGGCTCCCGAGCTGCCCGGGGGGCTGGATCTCATCCGGGCCCTGCGCGACAACGGGATCATCCCCGCTCTGGGCCACACCGATGCCTCCCTCGATCAAGCCCGAGCAGGACTCGATGCCGGCATTCCGCACGTCACCCATATTTTCAACGCCATGCCCGGCCTGAACCACCGCACCCCCGGCCCGCTCCTGGCCATCTTTGAGCATGCTGAGGTCACGGCCCAGATCATCAGCGACGGTGTGCATGTGCATCCCGGTATGGTGCGGCTGCTCAGCCGGCTTATCGGCGTGGAGCGCTGTGTGCCGATCACCGACGGAATGCAGGCGATAGGGCTGCCGGAAGGCCGCTATCTGTACAACGGCCGGGAGTACGAGTCGGCAGGCGGGGCGGCGCGCTATCACGACGGCACGCTGATCGGCTCGGCGCTTGGACTGGCCGAGGTGACCTGGCGATTCCAGCGTTTCACCGGTTGTGCAGCCTCCCGCGCGGTGGCAGCGGCCACCCACCAGGCAGCGAAGGTGATCGGCCTGGGCGAGCGTAAGGGCCGGATTGCGCCGGGATATGATGCCGACCTGGTCATTCTCCAGGACGATGCTTCTGTGGCGTTGACTCTGATCGGGGGGGAAGTCGTCTGGCAGAACTGATGTTCAGAAATTCCGATGTGAAACCTCAGCCTCATCTCCTGCTCCGTTCCACGTGCCACCGTTTTTCCGCTGGAGGATTCTCGCTCCTCCCGGGCACATGTGCGCGGGCTGTTGCGAACCTCGGCGATTTTTTTTGGCTAATATTAAAATTAACTTGACATGCTAACTAAATTTGGCTAAATTTCGTTAGATAGGCAGCTTTTCCTTGGGGCCCTTCCGATCTGTGCCGATTGCTGACAGCAGCGCGACGGCACCGCCAGGCTAGATTCCAAACCGCGGTTGATTTTCTTCCTCTCTGGACTGCAGGATCCTGCTGGTTTTAATGAAGGGTATACGCGCCGGTTTGACCCGATGACCAACAGGCCTTGGGCTCACCGCCAGTATCTTTCTATGGGGACTTCTCACACTTCCTTTCTGACATATGGGGTTGATGACGGGCTGGGTGCCACAGTGCTGATTGCTGCAGGATCGGGCATATCCGCAACTTATCTTGCTTTTGCAGGAGAGTAATGATTGAGGCATAAAGGGGAAACGCCATGAAAATCACCCGTCTAATCGCAGTGCTTCTGTTGGTTCTCTTGCTCTTGAGCCCTTCTTTTGCTGCCGTCACGCTGCTTACGCCGAACGGCAATGAACAGTGGCGTGCAGGCCGCACCAAGCGCATCACCTGGTCCACGGTAGAAACCACCACGCTCAGGCTCGAATATCAGACCAGCCCGAGTGGGCCATGGAATGAAATTGCGACCGCTATTCCCTCCCAGAATCTGAGCATTCCCTGGATTGTGCCCAATATTGAAAGCAGCACCTGCCGGGTCAGAGTCACCAATCTTGCCAATGAGGCGGATTTTGACCGGAGCGATACCACCTTCGCGATCACACAGGTGGTGCCGACCACCGAGACGGAAACGAACAACACCGCCACAACGGGCAATTGGCTGGAGTATGGAGATTCGCTCCACGCGGCGATCAGCCCTCTTGGCGATGTGGATTATTTCTGTTTTTGGGGGGCGGCCGACGATACGGTTGAAATATGGGGTCATCAACGCAACAATTCAGAGCTCGGCGCCCGCATCTCCCTCTTCCGCGCCGATGGCGCCAGACTGACGTCGAATAACGGCTATCTCAATCCGCCCCTGGATCAGCGGATCGTCTGGATCTTGCCGCAGAGCGGCACCTACTACATCCGCTATGCCGATGCCTCGAATTGGGGCAATTTCCCCAACCGGGAGCTGGTGGAGCGGCTGGAGCAGGAAAATTGGGAGAAAATGGGTAAAAATCTCGCAGGGATCCAATGGGATTCCACCGGCGACTATTCGATCGGGCTGCGTATGTTCGCGGCTGGCGGGCCCGTGATCCTGCAAGTCGGTGGCTTCGACTATTGGTGGAATGCGGCGCGCTTTCACGGCTATGTCAATACCGGGGGCTTGCCAACCACCGTGCGTTTCGAGTATGGTCTGAATACCAATTTCGACTCCGTTAGCGTTCCAGCGGGAGGACCCTTCACCAGCGCCGGGCCGATCTGGATCAATTCCCCGGTCGTCTCCGGACTGGCATCGAGTTCCTACTATTTTTTGCGCATGCAAGCCACCAATGCCCTGGGCACCTCGATCTCGTCCCCGTTCCAGTTCAGCACCGTCGCACCCGCCGAAGGGTGGGAGCGCAAAATCTCGGGCCAATCCCGGGCCTTTGCGGATCTATTTTTTGTCAACGACAACGTCGGCATCATCGCCGGCGACAGCGTCCTCATTCGCACCGGTGACGGCGGCGCCACATGGACCTCAGTCTTTCCGGGGAGCAGCTGGATCTATTTCAAAGGCCTCTCTTTTCCGGATTCCCTGACCGGATATGCCTTCGGCAGTTATGATCATATTCTCAAGACCACCAACGCCGGCCTGACCTGGACCCCCCTGGCCACCGGCTTTGGCAGTTATCTGATGAACGGTTTTTTCATCAGCCCCCTGGTGGGCTGGGCCATCTCCGACGGGGGCGGGATTTATAAAACAACCGATGGCGGTTCGAGCTGGACCGCGCAGAATAGCGGCACCTCCAACCAGCTGCTCGGAATTTGCTTTATCAATCCCGATACCGGCATGGTAGTCGGCAACAATATTGTCCTGCGCACCACCAACGGCGGCACGACCTGGTCGGCCATCACCACCGGTCATGCCACCGTCTTCAGGAATGTCGATTTCGCATCCCCGCAGGTGGGGATCATTGTCGGCGATGAGCCCTATGTCCTGCGCACGGCCGATGGCGGCCTCACCTGGAGCGCGATCACCCTCAGCACGTGGCCTGACCTCGATATGTATGATGTCCACTTTTTCAATGAGGAGGCGGGCATTGCTATAGGCTGGATGGGGTCCATTTTCCGTACCACCGACGCCGGCTTGACCTGGAACATCCAGACAAGCGGCACGATGAATAACCTCCTGGCCGCCAGTCACGCCGGCTCGCATACGACCATCGTCGGCCGCAACAACGCCATTCTGCGCAGCGTCGACTCCATCTATCTCCAGTCCCCCAACGGCGGAGAATCCTGGGGTGCGGGCACCTCCCACCCGATCACCTGGTGGAGCGATATGAACGGCGAGCTGCTCTTACAATACCGCACCAGCAGCACCAGCGGCTGGATCACTATTGCCTCCAACGTGCCGATCGCCTCGGGCAGCTATGCATGGACCCTGCCGGCCATTGCCAGCGACAGCTGCAAGGTACGAATATCAACCATGCCGAGCGGCACCTTTGCGGATATCAGCAGCAATGTCTTCTCCATCCATCCCACATCCATCCAGCAGACGCTCCGTCTCTCCCGCGGCTGGAACATGATCTCCTCGTACATCAGCCCTGCAGCCCCGGCGATGGAGACCGTCATGATGGATGTCGTGGGGAGAAGTCACCTGACGATCCTCAAGGATATCGGCGGCAACGTCTATTGGCCGGAATATCTCATCAACCTCATCGGCAACTGGAACCCTCTCAACGGGTATCAATGTTATCTCTCGGTGGCCGATTCTGTCATCCTCAATGGCCAGATGCAAACGCCCGAGTCGACGCCCATCAGCCTGACCAACGGCTGGAGCATGGTCGCCTACCTGCGCAGCTCTGCCTATGATGCCGCCGCGGCCTTTACCTCGATTTCCGCCAGGCTGGTTATTGCCAAAAACGGGGCTGGGGATGTCTATTGGCCGGAATACGCGATCAATACCATCGGCAATTTGCTGCCCGGCCAGGGCTATCAGTTGTACCTGAATGCGGCGGGAACCTTGACCTATCCGGCGAACGGCGCCAGCTCTCCCAAGAACGTGATGCTCAGCGCACTCTCGAGCCGCCCGACACAGCATTATCCATCCGGTGTTCTCCGGAGCGGCAGCAGCGCCACCCTCCTCGTCGAAGGTGCGTTCCTCCAGGATAACGACGAAATAGCTGTGATCGATGCGGAGGGAAGAGGGGTGGGAGCTGCCGTTGCCCAGGGTGGCCGGGCTCTGATCACGATCCACGGGGATGACGAGAATACGACGGAGAGCGAGGGTTCCCGCGTGGGTGCGGCGCTCAAGCTGACCTATTGGTCGAATACCGGCAAGGTAGAGGCTCCGCTGCAAATCCTCTCACTCAAGAACGGTCTCAACGGCTCGGCCTTGCCGACCGATCTGTGTTACCAGAGAGATGCGGTTTGGGTCGCCGAACTGGCCGATGTCGCCGCCATTCCGCACGACTATGCCCTCCGGCAGAATTATCCCAATCCCTTCAATCCGGCCACCTGCATCCGCTTCGAGCTGCCGAAGGAGAGCGAGGTGCAGTTGGTGGTCTATAATCTGCGCGGGCAGGCGATCCGTACTCTGTTCGACGGTGCGAAGAAAGCGGGCTACCATGAGCTGGTTTGGGATGGCCGGGATCAGAGCGGTTTGATGGTTGCCAGCGGCCTTTATCTGCTGCGCATGGAGGCGGGCGCTTTCAAAACTGTGATGAAAATGTCCTTTATCAAGTAAGGCCCAAACTTCTCTTTGGCCCACAGGACGGGCCTGAAGATATCGGTGGGTGTGCATGTACGGTTGCAGCAAATGGTTTTTGCGGGAAATTGCCGTATTCTCCCTTTTCGTGCCGGGGCTGGTGTGGGGCCGTCAACTGGCGCAGGGTTCGGAGAGGGTATGGTCCGACAGAATTGTCATCAAGATCAAGGATGAACGCGTCGCCGTGGATATGAAACCTGAACCTCTCCTCCTCCAGCTGGGCGCAATGGTGCGTGACCGCGGCCTGTTACGCCTTGAAAAACGGGAGATCAAAGGAGCGCAGGATGCCTCTCCTGCCAAAGCTGCTGCACGCATGGGCCGGGTATTCCGGGGATATCTCTCCAGGTCGGCCGATCGCAAGCAGATTCTCGCCTTGCTGCAGCGCAATCCGCTGATCGAATATGCTGAACCTCTTTATTACCATACACTTGATATTTCGCCGAACGATTCGCTCTATGCCAGCCAGGTCCATCTCAGGGATTGCAATCTGGCGGCTGCCTGGGATCTCGTCCGGGGCTCCCAGGGTGATGCAGTCCTGGCCATCGTCGATGGCGGAACGGAGATCATGCATCAGGATCTGCGCGAAAACCTCTGGGTCAACAGCGATGAGGTGGCCGGCAATGGCGTGGATGATGACGCCAACGGCTACACAGATGATCTGCATGGCTGGAATTTTGCAAATAACAGCGGCGACCCTACCGGCCTGGCGACCCAACCCGATTTTGCCAATCATGGCACCCATACTGCCGGCATCGCCGCTGCTGTGACCGACAACAGGCGCGGCGTCGCCGGAGCGGCCTGGAACTGCAAGGTGATGGCGATCGATGCGGCCGATCCCTTCGGGGAGGGTATCGCCTATGGCTACGATGGCATTCTCTACGCCGCGGAAAACGGGGCACAGATCATCAACTGCAGCTGGGGACGAAGCGGCACGGCTTCGGCCTATGAGCAAGATGTGATCGATTATGCCACCTCGCTGGGTGCGGTCGTCGTGGCTTCGGCGGGCAATTCGGGCACCGCAACGGTCAACTACCCCTCCTGCTACAACCATGTCTTCTCCATTGCGGCGGTCAATGACTTTGACATCAAGGCGGGCTTTAGCAGTTACGGGACCGGGGTTAAAGTCAGTGCGCCCGGCATGCTCATCTTCAGCACCATCAGCGCCAACGGCTACGCCCGCTATAGCGGAACCTCCATGGCGGCGCCGCTGGCTGCCGGGGTCATCGCCCTGGTCAGGACGCAGCATCCCGGTTGGACGGGCTTCCAGTGCGCCGAACAGGTCCGGGTGACCTCTCATCCGATCGATGATCTCAACAGCGCTTATGCCGGCTTGCTCGGCAAGGGGCGTGTCGATGCCTATGCCGCCGTCACGGCCAGCTCGCCTGCCATCCGGATCGCCGCAGTGGAATTCTCCGGCACGGACGGCGATGCGCAATTCAGACGGGGCGAAAGCGGCCGGATCACACTGACCCTGACCAATTACCTCGCCCCCTCTTCACCGCTTACGCTGCGCTTGAGTGACAATTCGGAATTTGTGACCTTGCTCAGGGACGAGGTGACTGTGCCGGGAGTAAACACTCTGGGCTCTTTGACCCAGGCTGTTCCCTTTGAATTTTCCATTTCAGAGGCCGCACCGGAGAATCATGTGATCACTTTTTCCCTGGCCATCCTGGGAGAGGGCTATACCGATAGCGATCATTTCACCCTGACGGTCGCGCCTGATTTTCTTACCCTGAGCGTTAACCAGATCACGACCTCCGTGGCGCCACCAGGACGTATCGGCTACGCGTTGCCGTCGCAAGCTTTTGGCGGTGCGGGATTTCACTACCGTAGCGGCGCCAATCTGATCTACGAGGGATCGATCATTGCCGGGACCTCCGCAGCACAGATATCGAGCTCCTCGCGCAGCACCACCACCGTGCCCGATCAGGATTTTGCCCGGATCGCGGGCTCCCCTCTCTCGCTGCAGCGGCCGGGACCTCTCGCGGATGAGGAGAGCACGATTTCGATGGAGGATCGCAATGCCGGCACGCCCATGAACATTGCCGTCAAGCAACATACGCTGGCCTCCGTGGCCTCCGCCGATGAGGATTTTATCATTTTCCGTTTCGAGGTCACCAACCAGGGGACGGCGGCACTGACGAATTTTCACTTCGGTCTCTTTTTCGACTGGGATGTGGATGAGATCAACTATGACGGGGACCAGGTGGGGTATGATGCGGAGCGGCGCATGGGCTATGTCTACAATGTCGCTCATGACCCGGGAACGTATGTCGGCTGCGCCCTGCTTTCGCCGGACGGAGTTTCCTTTCGTGCTATACTGAACGATGAAAGGGCCGCCGGCAATCCGGGCTGGGGCATTTATGATGGCTTCAGCGATGCAGAAAAATGGGACGCCATCAGCGGTGGGACCTCGCTCCATGAGGCCGGGATTGGGGATGTTTCCCAGGTTCTGGCCGCTGGTCCTTACCAGCTTGCCCCGCAACAGAGCATCACGATCGACTATGCCGTCCTGGCTGGCACCAGTCTCGCCCAGTTGCAGAAGCATGCGGACAAGGCCGGTGAATTTCGCCGGCGCTATCTGCTCGCGGCGCCCGATTCCTCCCGCCTCCATCTTGTCCAGGGCTGGAACCTCATCTCGAGCTGGGTGGCGCCCTCCGATACCACCCTGGCGACGCTGCTGGCGCCGGTCGCAGCGGATCTGGTGCTCTTCAAGGATGGCAACGGCAACAGTTACTGGCCGGCTTATGAGATCGATATGCTCCACTATTGGGATTGGCGCAAGGGCTACTGGATCTATCTCACGCATGCGAGCGATCTCATCCTCACCGGGAAATCTCTGAGCGCGAGCCAGGCATCCGTGGCACTCCATCAGGGCTGGAATCTTGTCTCCTGCTTGAGTGATTCGGCTGTTTCCATAGAACGTGCCATGCACGGCATCGCCGCTGCTGTGACCATTGCGAAAGACGGGGCGGGCCGGGTGTATTGGCCGGCGTATCATATCGACACTATTGGCACGATGCAGCCGGGGGCAGGCTACTATATCTATCTGACCGAGCCGGCCACTCTGGTATGGTCCAAGCGGCCGTGAAGCCGGTCACCTGGGCCCTCCACAGTCTGAGCCCAGCGGGGGCAAGCTCGTGCTGGGGGGAAATCGTCAAAAATGGTTGAAAAGTCAAAATTTATAACAATTGTTCAGTTTTTGCTTGCATTTCACCCTATGAATATGTTTATTTCTGGAGAGGTTGGCGCTTCAAGTGCTAATGGGGTTTACGTTTTCACGCTTGTGAAGACGCGGGGTCTTTTTCTCTCGGGGCAGTGCAGCACGGTTGATCTGACGGAATGGTCGGATTAGGCAAAATCTCCCTCAGTTGTTTGTTCCGCCTGGATATCTCAATCTAAATACTTGCCGCTGCGAAGGCGGGCGTTTGGGTAATCGTCCGCATGCAGCGACGTGCGATTGGTGAGAACACTTTCGACGCCACGGTCATTTTAATTAATGGAAGGGAGAAAACCATGAAGCTCAAGGCAATCGGAGTACTGGTGGTATTGCTGCTGGTCCTGCAAACGGCTGGCTTCGCCCAGACCGGAACGACAGGGCATTTTACCTGGGCGATCACATCCAGTAATATGACCATCGGTATGCTGACCTCGACCACCAAAACCCTGGGTGGCGCTGCTCTTCAGAATGGGGATCATATCGGATTTTTCACCCCTGGCGGCACCTGTGTGGGCGGCTTTGTCTGGAATGGCAGCAACACATCGGGTCCTGCTTTTGCGGCGGATCCGGATGTCGGACTTCCCGGACTCCAATATAACGAGGCTGTGCAGTATCGCGTCTATCGTCCCAGTCTGAACAAAGAGTTTTCCAATGTCTCGGTGGCCTATTCCGTGGGCAACGGAATCTGGACGGGCAGTCCCAAGCAAAATGTGCTGAGCAGTTTTGTTGCGACAGCCTACAACCTGACGTTGGCGGTAAATCCCGCAGGTGCCGGTACTACAACTCCGGCTGTCGGGAGTTATCTCTGCGAGGTCAACGAAGTCGTCGCTATCTCCGCTTCGCCGGCATCGGGCTACACCTTCACCAATTGGACGGGCGGCACGGTCACAGATCCGAATAGTGCGGCCACGACTACCACCATGAACGCGGATAAATCGATTACCGCCAATTTCAGCTCCTCGACCTCTTACACGCTGACCGTCAACGTGGTGGGCTCGGGATCGGTGGGCAAGAATCCGGATCAGACGACCTATACCTATGGCCAGGTGGTGACGCTGACGGCAACACCGCAGGCGGGCTGGAGCTTCAGCGGCTGGAGCGGAGACTTGACCGGCACGACCAATCCGGCGACGATCACGATGAGCGCCAACCGGACGGTGACCGCGACCTTTACGCAGAACACCTACACCCTGACGGCCAATGTGGTGGGCTCGGGATCGGTGGGC
>Ga0116171_10000203_pt1 | contig 62840 bp, 52 predicted proteins | sample AD_JPNHW2_MetaG_FD_89798 | JGI IMG/M metagenome (GOLD analysis project Ga0116171, IMG submission 89798) | Active sludge microbial communities of municipal wastewater-treating anaerobic digesters from Japan - AD_JPNHW2_MetaG | ecosystem: Engineered > Bioreactor > Anaerobic > Digestate | place...
AATGTCATGGACGCGCGCCAGCTTGCAAAGAAGGGGAGGCTGCGCTTTGGAACCATTGATACCTGGATCCTCTGGAAACTGACCGGCGGCAAGTCTCATGCGACTGATTACACCAACGCGTCCCGGACTCTCATATTCAACATAAAAGAGAAGAAGTGGTCCCCCGAACTCTGCGACATCCTTGACATACCGATGAATATACTTCCAGAAGTGTACCCCTCTGCCTGCAATTTCGGCCGCACCTCGGGCTGTTCTTTTATCCCCGACGGTATTGAGATCGGAGGGATTGCCGGCGACCAGCAGGCTGCCATGGTGGGGCAGTGCTGTGTAACACCGGGACGCACAAAGAACACTTACGGTACAGGCTGTTTCATGCTGCTTAACAACGGGCCCGAATACATCATATCACAAAACGGCCTGCTGACCACGCTTACCCCTGACAGCAAGGGGAACCCGGTCTACGCACTTGAAGGCTCGGTGTTCATAGGCGGTGCGGTCATGCAGTGGCTGCGCGACTACATGAAGTTTTTTGACAGCGCCACGGAGTCCGAGGGCATCGCCTTATCAATTTTCAACCGTGACGACGAGGTTGTGTTTGTCCCGGCCTTCGTAGGCCTTGGCGCGCCGTACTGGAACATGGACGCGCGCGGCGCGATATTCGGTCTGACCCGCGATACAACGCGCGAACAGATAGTCAGGGCAGCGCTCAAGTCGATCGCATTCCAGTCCATGGACGTGATCCACGCAATGGAGCAGGACACCGGTAAGCGCATCAACGAACTGCGTGTTGACGGCGGTGCGACCGACAACAAGTTTCTGATGCAGTTCCAGTCCGACATACTTGGAGTCCCGGTACTCCTGCCCGAGATCAGGGAATCGACTGCCCTTGGCGCTGCTTACCTTGCAGGGATCTCATCGGGATTCTATCCGACTATAGAGGCAATTGCTTCAGAAAATAAGATCAGCAGGAGGTTCGAACCTGTGATGAACAGCTCCGAGCGCGAAAAACAGGCGGCACTGTGGAAAAAAACAGTGGCAAAACTTTTATAAAAAACTGTTTCATGGTTGCTTTTTTTAAATTTTTATAATATTATATTTATATCATACCAAAACGCAAAATGCCGGAGGCCTTCAATGGCAAAACCAATGCTGGGAGAAATGCTCGTACAGAACAAAGTTATTACACAAGATCAGATGAACAGGGCCCTTGAGATTCAGACCAGCGAGGGCGGGCTTATAGGAATTATTCTTGTTTCACAGGGGATCATTACCGAGCAGACCCTTGTGGAATACCTTGCACTTCAGGCCAAGATAGTTACCACATCGGAATAAATCAACCATCCACTTCAGTAGAGATAAACCGGGATTTAATTCTCCGGTTTATCTTTTTTTTTACATATCAGCATGACTTCCGGTATATTAATATTCTGTCATAATAACGAAGTTTCGGAAACTACGTTAAAACCCTGTTTGCACGGCGTTTTAACCGGGTCCGCTGAAAAAGAACTTGTTTTTTTTATGCAGATGCCAAAAGTTACTGTATCCTGAATAAACAGGTTTGTTTCGGTCATGCTGTTGCAGTTTACGATTGCGCTGATGCATAACCCGCCCATTTCGTAAAAGATACAGCATCCCAATACTTTATATACCGGGAGTAAATTAAATTATGAAGCACTCAGTAAAAGAATGGATATTTGCGACACGTCCATGGTCGTTTCCTGCCTCAGCCACGTCAGCCCTTGTTGCCTTTTCTTACGTATTCTTCAGGTTTTCCAGTCAGTCTGAACTGGTCAGTATTAACTGGTGCTACGGCATACTGGCAATCCTGGGAGCAGTGATTTTCCAGGCCGGAAGTAATGTCGCGAATGATTATGTTGATTATCAGCATAAAGTAGACACAAAAGAATCCATTGGAATTAACCGTCTCCTGATTGATGAAGTTTTTGAGCCGAAATCATTTTTACGTTATTCAGTTATCCTCCTCTCCATAGGCATCCTGCTTGGCGTGTTCCTCATGGTTAATACGGGGATCGATCTGCTCTGGATAGGAATTATAGGCGCTTTAAGCGGGTTCTTCTATTATAAACTGAAATACATTGCACTGGGGGACCTCCTGATCTATATTATTTTCGGGCCCATGATTATGCTGGGAACAGTTTTCGTCATGACGACTGATCTTGATCCGGACGCATTGATGATTTCAATCCCCGTCGGATTTTTAATTGTAAATATTCTTCATGCCAATAATACCCGCGACATGATGCACGACGGCAAAGCCAACATAAAGACACAGGCCATGCTTCTGGGAGTCAGGGGAGCTATAATTCAATACATGATACTGGCTGTCGGAGCTTACTTTGCGGTGGCAGTAATGGCAGCTTTCGGCATTCTGCATCCGCTTTCTCTTATCGTGTTTGTGACCCTGCCGCTGACAATAATGAATATCAAAAAGATACGGAGAGCTGAATTTGACAAACCTGAACTCATAAATAACATGGACGAAATGTCTGCCAAACTGGTTCTGGCATTCGGAGTGCTGCTAGCTGTATCAAATTTTATAGCGGCATATTTATGAAAAAGATAATTGCACCTGTAGTCATCGCCGCACTGCTCTGGTTCGTGATGTTTTCACCATGGACCAGAGATTACGTGAACTTCTGGATCACAATGGGAATCGCGGCAGTAGCCCTTGCGGTAATGAGCGCTTTTCTGTGCGATGATTTTAAAAAACAGTTTTCATTATCGCTGAAAGATGCTATGATCGGCCTGGTTTCGGCAGCCGTGTTATACCTGGTGTTTTACCTTGGCGATTTTTTTTCCTCCCTGCTCTTTCATTTTGCAAAAGGGCAGGTCAACAGCATCTACCTGATGAAAGAGGGACAGAACCCGCTTTACCTGGGTTTACTGCTTGCGTTCTTCATCGGGCCTGCAGAAGAAATTTTCTGGCGCGGTTTTGTTCAACGCTCACTGGCTGCAAAATACGGGCAGTGGCAGGCATTGGTTGCCGCTTCGCTTGTATATACGCTTGTGCATGTCTGGTCGTTCAATTTTATGCTGATTATGGCTGCCATGGTATGCGGTGTTTTCTGGGGCCTGATTTATAAATACAACAGGAACATTACCACCCTGATCATTTCACATGCCGTGTGGGATGTTCTGGTGTTTATTGTATTCCCGATTTTATAGATGGTAATATGCGGTTCCCGGCCATGGTATTCCCCCAGTGAAATATATTAAACTGTACATACTCCTTGCCGCGTTTTTTTCCGCAGGGTGTCTCTCCTCCGGAGATTATGACGGGGAGCGGTTCTTCACTGTAGTGGCTGCGGGTGACACCGTGCACCCGGTGAACGAAGGCCACGTTGATGAGTTCATCGCTCTGGGCAAAGAGATCTATGCTCCCACAAGGGATATTATCAGCAGCGGTGATTTGTCCTTTGTCAATGTAGAGGGGCCTTTCATGGAGAACAGGAAAGGCCTGGAACAGGGTAATATAGTATTCGCCGGTTACACCGGTGACCTTGACAACATGCTCTGGGCCGGGTTCAACTGCTTCAGCCTGGCCAATAACCACGCCCTGGACTGCGGTGCAGCCGGCGTGAAGAGCACCCTGGATCTTTTCGGGAAGAAAAAATCCGAACCTGAACACAGGAATATTATCTTTGCCGGGCTGGGCCTTACTCCTGGCGATGCTGAGAAATTTTCAGCTGCTGTAATAAATAATGTGCAGGTTGCATTCTTTGCATACTCTGCACGCTACAACAGGGAGGGGAACCTCTGCAATTCCTTCTCGCCTGATAAAGTTGTTGCTGATCTGCGGAGCGCTGAAGGTGCGCAGCTAAAAATAGTTTCGGTACATCACGGGGATGAGTTTGTCCATGTGCCTCCGGCCGATGTGGTAAGGGATTACCATGCACTTATCGACGCCGGCGCTGACCTTGTGCTGGGACATCACCCCCATGTGGTGCAGGGTATCGAAAAGTACGGCAGGGGGATCATTTTCTACTCGCTTGGGAATTATGCAATGGGGACTGTTTCTAAAAGGCATATGAGGCGTAACGGCAAACTTTACAGTTTTATTACACGGGTGAGGTTCAGGAAAACCGGGCAGTCGCTCCGCCCTGAATCTGTCGAGGTGTTCCCTTTGTATTCAGATAACGCGAATGAGCTTGTGGTAAACGGCAAGGTGCTCAAGCGGCGCAGGTTTGTTCCCGAGGTGCTTACCGGCGACTTTGCGGACCATGTGCTTGACCGCATCGAGTCCTGGTCTGCGCAGGTTCCGGGAAACAAAACGGTATTTGCCCGCGAAGGGGACGTGCTTACGGTGAAGTTCTGAGGTGCAACTACTTTCCCGGCCCCCGGCCGATTAACATAACACTATAGACGAATCATTTATGCCAGGCAGAAACTTCTGTCTGGAAGAGGGGATAGCACAAATCAGTTGAGGAAATCCCTTCTCCCGTTATGGGTTAAATGCAGTATTAATATCTGAACATTTATGTCAGGATTATTTCAAAAAATTAAACCCGGGAGAAGGTGCGCAGTAGCGCGGAAGAGGGCATGCGGTTAAGTCTATTAACCCCTTCCGGGGGTGGCGGGTAAACTTGCATGAAATACATAGAGTTTTTCCGCCGGGGGCGTAACCTTAATGCTGCAGCCGGAATTTTGCGCAGTCTATGGATACCCGCCTGCGCGGGTATGACAGTGAGTGATGATGCCGTGTTCATTATTCACCGCCCGTCTCTGTGCGAGCTTGTTTGGTTTATACTTCCGGTTCCCTGATTGTTATGTTGTTTCTCTTTAGAAACTCCGTGTAACCGTAAACATCCTTTCCGGCGAACCTTATCTTAACGGCATTAACAGGACAGTTGTTCACGCACCCGAAGCACGCAATACATTTATCCGTATCAACTGAAGCCTTATCAGGGCCGATTGCATCAACCGGGCACGACTCACTGCATTTTCCGCACCTGATGCATTTTTTATCATCAATGGAATGCCCGGTCATTACCAGCTTTGTGAAGGCGATCGAAGTGCCGCCTTTTATCAGGTTGTTCAGGCTGAAGTTCCCCTTAACGTCAATTCCTTTCCCGGCCTGTGCGTTTGACAGGACAGATTCAGCATAGCTGCGTGCCGTGGTGAATGTACCTTCATCGGGCAGGTGCCTGTATTTAAGTACGCGGCCGCCGTTTCCCGCAGACCAGGTTGGAGCAAATGTCGACATGTTCGGGAATTCTTTCATTCCTGCCGGGACCCCGCCCTTATCCGCGAGGAGTGCGAGCAGTTCGCACGCGGTATTGTGCTGGTTGCCGCCTGCACCGCCGAATGTAACAAATGATGCGACCGGGATGCCTTCAATGGATGGTATTGTTTTCAGCCACTTGCGGAAATTTTCCGGGACCTCGTAGTAAAATACCGGTGAACCTGCTGCTATGATGTCGTAACCTGAAATTTTTTCCGCGTCAAGATTCCTGTAGTCGCCGGAAGTAACCTTTATACCCTGCTTTCTCCAGGATGATACGATCACCCTGCCGATTCTCTCTGTGTTTCCCGCCTGGCTGTACCAGATAACCAGGCCGGTTTTTATCTTTCCGTTTTTCATGACCCTGTTGTTTTTTATTTTTATTCCCATGCTTTTACATCCTGTTATAATTGCTGTTGCAGTTAGAATCGTTCCGGTTATGAATACTTTTCTTGTCAGCATTTGCCTGTACCTCTAATCAGTCACCTGCTTTCAAGGGAGAGCGTGGCTGTAATCTACCTTTAAACTTCGTTCTTAAGCCTTTCAGCAGGAGACTTCCCCATATAAAATAATTGATTTAAGTCAAGGTAATTATTCACTTATCGGTATAATATAGTATAAATACCCGGAGGTAAAACATATGGAAAAGGATATCAGGGGAACAGTTATTAACACAGGAAATTTTATAGAATACCAGGCTGGTTCAGTCGTGAGCAAAGAGATTATACGCAAAGAGACCGGTACTGTTACTATATTCGCATTCGATAAAGGCGAGGGCTTGAGTGAACACACTGCTCCATTTGACGCGCTTGTACAGGTTATCGACGGCGAGGCCGAGATCATTATCGCCGGTACAAAGAACAGGCTTGTTAAGGGTGAAATGATCATCATGCCCGCAAACCAGACCCATGCGCTGAATGCGGTTGAGAGATTCAAGATGATCCTCACCATGATCAGGTCAAAAATACCCTCAGTTGTTTTAAATAAATAATTTTGGCTGTAATGTCATTCCCGCGAATGCGGGAATCCATTTCTACACCATGTCTACGGTGTAAACCAATGGATTCCGGCTCTGACGGCCGGAATGACAGTTGAGTCTGCCCTGTTTATTTCACTTCAACAAGCCATTTGTGTGTATCTTTGATATCGCCATACTGGATGCCGGTTAGTGTATTGTAAAGTTTCGTAATAACCGGGCCGGCCTCTTTATCAGAACCGAACTTGAGGTTTTTGCCTTTATAATTAATAGTTGTTACCGGTGTTACAACAGCTGCAGTACCAACAGCCCCGATTTCGTCAAAGTCTGCAAGTTCGGCAACATCAACGGGCCGCCGTTCTACTTTCAGGCCAATGTCTTCTGCAATTTGCGCAAGGCTCATGTTTGTAATACTCGGGAGTATGCTTTTAGACTTCGGTGTTACATAGGAATTTCCCTTGATCCCGATAAAGTTTGATGTGCTGAACTCGTCTATGTATCTCTTTTCCCTGGAGTCAAGGTAAAGCACAACAGAGTAACCTTTGTCATGGCCCCAGCGGTCGCCTGCAAGCCCTGCCGCATAGTTACCGCCAACCTTGCAGTCGCCCACACCGTCAGGTGCAGCACGGTCATAGTTCAGCGCAATAATTGCTTTTACAGGGTGGATCCCCCCCTTGTAGTAGGGGCCAACAGGTGTTACAAATATTACAAAGATATATTCATCTGCAGGTCCGAGTCCTACACGTGGGCCCGTGCCGATAACAAGCGGGCGCAGGTAAAGGCTTGCCCCTGTTCCGTAAGGGGGAACAAATCTCCTGTTTGCTGATATAACTTTTTTACATGCATCAACGAACATTGCTTTCGGCATCGGGGGAATTGATATTCTTTCAGATGTCTTCTGCAGCCGTTTCCAGTTCTCTTCAGGTCTGAAAACTACGATCTTACCGGTTTTTGTTTCAAAGGCTTTTATCCCCTCAAAGCACTCCTGGCCGTAGTGCAGGCATGGAGCTGCCATGTGGATATTGAGGTTTTCATCCTGTACAAGTTCGCCCTTTGACCATTTTCCTTTTTTATAATAGTACCTGATGTTGAAGTCGGTTTTCTGATAACCGAAGGAGAGGTTTGACCAGTCCATGTTAGCTTTTTCGCTGCTCATTTTATTACTCCTGGTATGTTAAAATCTCAGTTGCCTGATCTATCTCGAATAGTTTATGGGATAATGCCAGGCGATTGATATATTGAAATGGCTGGATAATTGCGTAAAACCAGTCGTCCGTTAGTTATAACTTAACCGGAATTTTATTTTGTCAAGAGTTCATTGAAAAGAAAAGTCCGAAAATACGAAATATTTTAAATTCTTGACTAAATGTATGTCATTTATTTTTGTATATATGATCTGCTGGTAAACCGGTTATGTTCCGATACAGTTTATGAATCACCGGAATAGAGCTTTTCTGACAATCTTTTTTATTTAAATAAACCGGCTGTTCAAATTGACTATTTACATAAAAACCGCTATTCTATAAAATATCATAATTAAGGAGTCACACCGTGGTCCAGAAAAATTCTGACATTAAAAGTCCTGAAGGAAAACTCGGCATAGTGATACCGGGCCTTGGCGCTGTAAGTACAACATTCATCGCAGGCGTAATGCTCGTAAGAAAGGGGATCAGGCTCCCCATTGGTTCTCTCACCCAGATGGGAAAGCTCAGGGTTGGCCGCGGCGAGAACGCAAAAGAGGTAAGCATTAAAGATTTTGTTCCGCTTGCAAGCCTGAACGATCTTGAGTTCGCAGGATGGGACATATTCGAGGATACAGTATACCAGTCCGCAAAAAACGCGCAGGTCCTGTCTAACGATGACCTGGAGGCTGTTAAAGATGAAATGTCTAAAATAAAACCGTGGAAGGCTGTCTTCAACAGGCATTTTGTAAAGAAGCTCGACGGGAAATGGGTCAAGGAAGCCCCTTCATACTGGGACCTTGCGCAGATGGTCAAGGATGATATACTCAGGTTCAAAGAAGAAAAGAAGCTGCCAAGGCTTGTGATGATATGGTGCGGAAGTACCGAAATATACCAGGAGATGATTCCCGGTGTCCATGATACACTTGAGAATTTCGAAAAGGCCCTGAAGTCAAGCCACCCGAACATAGCACCCAGCATGATCTATGCTTATGCGGCAATTGATCTCGGCCTGCCGTTTGCAAACGGAGCCCCTAACCTCTGCACCGATATACCCGCGCTGTGGGAACTCGCAGACAAGAGGCGCGTTCCCATGTGCGGCAAGGATTTTAAAACAGGCCAGACATTCATGAAGACCCTGCTTGCGCCTGGACTCAAGTCAAGGATGCTCGGCATGAGGGGATGGTATTCAACAAACATCCTTGGCAACAGGGACGGTGAAGTTCTTGATGACCCGGACTCATTCAAGACAAAAGAGGTAAGCAAACTTTCAGTCCTCGAGCAGATACTGCAGCCTGATGACTATCCCGAACTCTACAAGGATTTCTACCACAAGGTTACAATCAACTACTATCCTCCACGAGGCGACAACAAGGAGGGATGGGACAATATAGACATATTCGGCTGGCTCGGGTACCCCATGCAGATCAAGGTGAACTTCCTGTGCAGGGATTCAATACTCGCGGCCCCGATCGTGCTTGACCTTGTCATCTTCCTTGACCTTGCGTCAAGGGCTTCACTTGCCGGCAACCAGGAATGGCTCTCGTTCTACTGGAAGAGTCCCATGCACGCGCCGAATGAACTTCCCGAGCATGATATATTCGTACAGCTCATGAGACTTAAAAACACACTGCGCTGGTTCATGGATGAGCCGCCTGTAACATATCTCGGTTCCGAGACATATAACTGATAATCTGTTCCGGCACTGCGGGATCCACGGGGACCACGCAGTGCCGAATATAACTGTTTACCGGGGTATGTCATGTTATTCCAGTTCAGGGCCGCTGCATCCGCAATCATCTCAACTCTTCTCTTCATGTCTGTCAACCAGGCGCTCTTTTCGCAGGATTCAGGACCCGCAGCAGCCGGTGACATCTACCTGCTAAGAAACGGCAGGATAATCCACATAGCCGGAACTGATCCCGAGGAGCTGAACCTTAACGGTGATGTTACGGCCGTCTTTACTGCGGATTCAGGCGTCTACTATGTCAGGCACGATGACCAGGGCTACACCGCGGGTTTTTATACACCGGGACCTGCCGGGAGCGGTGAATACCAGGTACTGCACCAGTCATACACGGTCGAAAGGTTCATTGTATCCGAAAAAATAATTTATATACTCTTTAAAAAGCCGGGCGAACTTGCCGGTTCAGGAAGCAATGAACTTTTGAGGATTAATCCTGCCACCGGTTTGATAGATACCGTTGATCAGGTTTCTGATTTCGGCCTTGTGCGCGGCACGGTTTTTATTCTCCGCGGCAGGGAAATCCAGTACAACGGCGGATCAATCCCTCTCATGATTGAGGGGGATATGCATGTCAGGGCAGTTGTTGATGACAGGCTCGTGCTGGTCGGGAGCGGCGAAGAGACCGAGGTCTGCGACGTTGTAGAGGGGCGGAACATCTACCAGTACAGCGGTACAGGAAGTTTCCCGGTGAATGAGGAGTATAACCTTGTTTTCGAATTTGCTGATACAGGGGTTTCAGGCGGTGCGTCAGATCCCGATGGCAGCATGGTCTACTACAATATCATCATAAACGGCTACGAGGATGAAAGGACTGAAACAGCCCCCGGCCGGGTGACGAAAACATCATACCTGCTACTTGACCCGGGCAGGAGCTATCTTGTCCGCGTGGAGAGGTGGGAACTTGACAGGGTTAAGGGAAAATACGTCAGGGCGAACAATGTCATGCAGCCGGGTGAACTGAAAGTTTTTGTACCGGAAAACAGGGGGCTGAAGATAATCGTGGAGTTTACAGGTTCAGGTTATAATATCAGGCAGGGTGTTTACAGGGGCAATGAAAAATAAAAAGGAGGCCTTAATGGTCTCCTCTTTATCTGAAACAATCAAAGGGGTTTTATTATTTGCTGTCGTTTATTACAGCTGTCTTCCTCTCGTCTTTCTGCACTATCTTCTGCATCTCTTTAAACTCTACAGAGTCCCTGCCGTATTTAAGTTCAACAGCCTTGAGTATCGCCTGGTTCTTCCTGTTCCTGTAGAATGCGACTTCCTCATCCGGTGCGGCGCGGCTGTTATCAAGAATTGTTTCCATGAACGCGTAGCAGCTTGAAAGATACTTGTATGCCCATTCGTCCTTTCTTGTCTCGTCAGTCAGTTCTATGTATCTTTCCAGAATCGGGATACAGGGCTTGAGGTTCCCCAGGTCATACTGGGTTGATACGTATATCCTGTACAGGACCACTTTGAAGTTGATGTACCTGGGATCGCTTTTTATTTCATTCGAGTTAATCTCATCAAGAAGATTAATCGCCCTTGTGAAATATGTAACAGACTTGGTTTTGGCCGTGACTTTAACGCCGGCGACATATCTGTCCTGCGCATTCTTTCTGTCAATTTCCTGCCAGTACCATTTTTCAGCGAGGTATTTCTTTTCCTTGAATTGTTCTCTTGTCCTTGAAATATCAGCAACCATATCATCAAGTATATCAACACCCTTGGAGTATTCATCCTTTGCCATTTTAAGGCGTGAATCTGAATAGTCCCTGCTGAGCTTTTCAAGGTCCTTGATTGACTTTATATACGGTTTATAATCTTCAGTTCTCCAGCCTTCACTGGCGGGCTGGTTAATGTTTCTTTCCTCGGTATCGCTTGTGATTGTACCGTCTGTAGTGCTTCCTGTACCCTGTGCCATAACCGCGGCTGAAAATAGAGATAGTATAATTGCTATCCCAAACAGTACAGGTAGTTTTCCATTAAAATATCCTGATTTCATAATTACCCCTTCAAAACTGTGTATTGAGCTTAGTATAATAATCGACTTTATAAGATCAAATATTTATCGATTTTTATGAATATTCCTGTAAAAAATGATAAAGAATGCAGCTTATGACAGGAACAGGGAGTGAATAAAAAAGACAATTTATCTTGACATCAACCTTTATGAGAAGCTTATTTATTACTGTCACTGCGAAGCATGAAGGCAAGCATTATAGAAACATCATGTTTCGTGCTTGCAGGCTGCCATCGTGGCAACACTGCCGTGGCGGTCTGTTCCGGCAGATTTAACAGTAAGCATAAAAATATGAATTTTTCTGAACAGATTGCTTCACAGCGTTCGCAATTACAAAAGGCTGATACGCGGCCTGAGAACAACAGTAAAATAAAAACAGAAGTTACGGAATGATAAAAAAGAACAGGGAACAATTCTGCTCATATTGTGAGTATACGGGGATAATTTTCAATCCATCATTTGAAGTTACCGGTGACAATGTCCTGTCTCCATGCCCCAAGTGTGTTGTGACAAAATGCAGGTGCGGCGGCGAGGACCCGTATTATTATTTTGAAAATGATAAGATCAGTCCCTGTTCATGCCGGGATACGCGTATGAAGATCGAACGCATCCTCGAAATCTATTATGCTTCAGGTATAGACAAAAAGTTCAGGTGGAAAAATATAAGTGATTTTAAGGTGGGGAATAATAAACTCGCTTCAGAGGCGCACAAGGCCGCTTATGATATAATCACAAATTTTCCTGACGTAAAAAAGGGTCTCTACCTCTGGGGGAACCCTGGTACGGGAAAGACGCTTCTTTCGACAATAATACTTACAGAGCTGATAAGGCACTATGCTGTGCCTGGCAAATTTATAAAAATCTCGCGGAATTTTTTCAACCTGCTCCGTTCAACATTCTCTGAATCATCCCAGCTGTACGGGCAGTCAGGCATGATAGAGAAGGAGTTTGCTAATGTTGACGTCCTGGTAATAGATGATTTCGGTGTGCAGCGCGATTCATCCTGGGAGCAGGAGACTCTCTACAACCTCGTAGACGCAAGGTACGAGGGGGAAAAATTCACAATCATCACTTCGAACAATAATCCTGAAAAAACCCTCAGGGAACTATCAGAGGGCCGCATACTTTCAAGGCTGAAGGAGATGTGCCGTATCCTTGAACTGAGCGGTGAGGACTACAGAGAGAAAAAATAATGGCCGCTGTTTACATTGGACTCGGCAGCAACCTGGGCAGCAGGGAACATTTCCTGTCCTCTGCCCGTAAAAGGATTGCTGAAAGTGCAGGTGACGTGATAGCGGAATCTACGGTTCTCGAAACAAAGGCAGTGGACTTTACGCAGCAGCCTGATTTCCTGAACCAGGTAGTAAAAATTGAAACAGACCTTGACCCCATGCAGCTCCTTGAAACATTAAAACGCATAGAAACAGAAATCGGCCGCAGCAAAACCTTCCACAAGGGACCCCGCGAGATCGACCTTGACATACTGCTCTACAATGGCATGGTTCTTAGCAGTGACAGGCTGGTGATACCCCACCCGGCTATTGTTCACCGTGACTTTGTGATGCAGCATCTGGTTGAACTTGATCCGGAACTGCGCGATCCTGTTACCGGGATGAAGTACAGGGACCTTTAAATATCCCCCCGGTAGCCCCGTTATGCATAACGGGGCTACCGGGGTTTTTCCGCGGCTATCACCGAATAAAAATTTTTTCTCTCCTTAAAATTTCCTTATATTAAAACATCACCGGGGGATTTACCTTCAAAATAATCTCCCTAATATTATTGACTAATGGATCTATTTTTATTTTAATGCCGGTTGTCAGTTATCATATACTGCTCCGGCGGACCTAAACAGGAGGAATTATGGGAGTAAAACTTGCAGTTAACGGTTTTGGAAGGATTGGAAGGAACGTTGTACGGGCAGTTTTTCTATACCCCGACAAATACAGCGGGATTGAAGTGGTGAGCATCAACGACCTCACTGACGCAAAAACACTGGCGCATCTTTTCAAGTACGATTCGATATTCGGCGTGTTCGAGGGTGACGTTAAGCATGATGAAACATCGATCACCATAAACGGTAAAAAGATTATTGTGCATTCAGAAAAAGAGATTGCCAGGCTCCCGTGGAAAGCAGAAGGGATCGACGTGGTGATCGAATCAACAGGAAAATACACTGACGGTGACAAGGCGGCAGCGCACCTGGACTCCGGTGCTAAACGGGTAATTATCTCCGCCCCGGCAAAGGGAGAGGATATAACAATTGTCATGGGCGTGAATGAGAGTGCGTTCGATAAAAACAAGCACAAGGTTATATCAAACGCTTCATGCACAACAAACTGCCTGGCGCCTCTTGTTAAAGTTCTCAATGATAAATTCGGGATTGATAAAGGACTCATGACAACTATCCATTCATATACAAATGACCAGAAGGTGCTCGATGCACCTCACAAGGACCTGCGCAGGGCCAGGGCTGCAGCCATGTCCATGATACCTACAACCACTGGCGCAGCCAAGGCCGTGGCGCTTGTTATCCCCGAACTTAAGGGCAAACTGGATGGCGGTGCGATTCGTGTCCCCACACCGGATGTTTCCATTGTTGATTTTACATGCATTGTAAAAAAGGAGACAACAACGGATGAGGTTAACGCAGCAGTCAAGGCAGCTGCCGAAGGCCCGCTTAAAGGAATACTCCAGTATTGCGATGTTCCGCTTGTCTCAGTGGATTTTACAGGTAACCCGAACTCGTCAATTTTTGACGCTGAACTTACCAAGGTCTCGGGCGGGAATTTTGTGAAGGTCCTCAGCTGGTACGACAATGAGTGGGGCTATTCATTAAGATGCATTGACCTGGCGCTTCACGTGGCAAAGTAGATAGTACAATGATGAATGTCATTGCGAACGACCAGCGGGAGTGTAGCAATCTGTTTTGGATGCATGTAGTTGATATTATTTGCGAACTGGTTAAATCCCTGACAGATTGTCGCGTCGCTAAAGCTCCTCGCAATGACGCGTCATATAGACTGGTTTGATGTAACAATACAATTATTAAAGGTAAACCAATGACCCGTAGAGAAATTTTCGCCGGAAACTGGAAGATGTACAAGACCTCTGCAGAGGCAGATGCCCTTGTAAGGGAACTTGTTGCCGGCCTTGATAAAAAGCCGGGGAGGGAATACGTAATTTTCCCGCCGTTTCCCTATATCAGGGATGTTTCAGCAATATGTTCGGGCACCCTCTTCCGTACGGGCTCCCAGAACCTGTACCATGAAAAACAGGGCGCGTTCACAGGCGAGGTTTCCCCTTTAATGGTGAAGGACTGCGGCTGCAGTTTTGCTCTTATAGGCCATTCCGAGCGGAGGCATATATTCCACGAAACCGATTCCGATGTGAATAAAAAAGTCCGGGCAGCGCTTGATGCGGGCCTTGAGCCCATGGTCTGTGTCGGGGAACTCCTTGAGGAGAGGGAAAAGGGCGAAACTGCAAAAATCCTGAACAGGCAGATACGTGACGGGCTTGCCGGGTTTTCAGCACAGGATTTTGCGCGGATTACGATTGCATACGAACCTGTATGGGCGATTGGTACCGGTAAGGTCGCCACACCTGAAATGGCCGATGAAGCGCACGGGATTATAAGGAATATACTGAAAGATACTGCCGGGGCCGGGATTGCTGAAAATATGCCCGTTCTCTACGGCGGATCGGTTAAACCGGATAATATTGATGGATTGTACAGGATGGACAACATAGATGGCGTTCTTGTGGGCGGAGCCAGTCTTGAATCCGCATCGTTCCTGAAGATTATCAACGTTTAGGGCATTCCCGATAATTCAATATTTACAGGGTCTAATGGTTGGTAGCCACTTCATAAGCTCCGCAGGGCTCCCTGCGGGGCTGGAAACGGAGTTTTTGGGACCGCACTATAGTTTTTGCATCGGCATATAACTATTTCTTGACATCCATTATTATATGGATAATTCTGACTTAATAATGAAGAAATCCGCTTTTTTATACTGCTTTACAGCCGGTATCGAATAAAATTAAACTAAAAATACCCGGTTTTTAAGGGTATAATAATTTTGAAAATAATGAGGGAAAAATGGGAGTTTTAACAAGTGTCGTTACTGTTTCATTTGCAATTATGTGTGTTCTGCTTATATTGATTATTCTTCTTCAGTCCGACAAAAGCGCAGGAATGGGTATTCTCGGCGGCGCAGGCCAGTCAACATTCGGATCCTCAACAGCTGATATAATCACAAAAGTCACTGCGGTTATGGTTGCCATCTTTATGGTCGGTTCCCTGGGGCTTTCAATACTGGAATCTAAAAGGATATCATCGCTCAGAGAGAAGCTGTTCAATGATAAAGCCCAGGATACAACTGTGATTGAAAAGAAGACAGAACAACCTTCCCCGGAAAAAGCCGTTGATAAATAACCTCATTCCGCGGTTATAACGTCTTGATTACAGCTGTTACAGGAGCTAGATAATGTCTCAGAAAGATTATATATTCACCTCGGAGTCTGTGTCAGAAGGCCACCCGGACAAGATTGCGGACCAGATTTCTGATGCCATTCTTGACGCGCACATTTCCGGTGACAAAGATTCGCGGGTCGCACTTGAAACACTTGTAACCACAAACAGGATCATCCTTGCCGGTGAAATAACCTCGGCTGTAAGCGTGGATTACGAAAAAATCGCAAGGGAAACCGTTAAAGAGATCGGCTACAATGACCCGGATATAGGGTTTGATTATAAAAACTGTGAAGTCCAGATTTATGTTCATGCCCAGTCCCAGGATATATCACAGGGCGTTACCGAGGGCGAGGGTCTTTTCAAGGAGCAGGGAGCAGGAGACCAGGGGATGATGTTCGGATTTGCAGTTGCCGAAACTCCCGAACTTATGCCAATGCCTATTCTTACAGCTCATAAACTCGTGAAAAAACTTGCACAGCTCAGGAAGAGCGGCGAGCTCGATTTCATCAGGCCTGACGCCAAGTCACAGGTTACAGTTCGTTATGAAAACAATAAACCCGTTGCGATTGATACAGTTGTAATATCAACACAGCATACACCTGACGTAAGCAATGAAAAAATCCGTGAGTCTGTAATTGAACTTGTAGTGAAAAAAGTTATTCCTGCTGAACTGATCGGCAGGGATATGAAGATATTCATCAATCCAACGGGCCGTTTTGTCATAGGCGGGCCCCACGGCGATACCGGCCTTACCGGCAGAAAGATCATTGTTGATACTTACGGCGGAATGGGCAGGCATGGGGGCGGCGCGTTTTCCGGTAAAGACCCGTCCAAGGTCGACAGGTCTGCCGCATACATGGGCAGGTACATAGCAAAGAATGTTGTTGCAGCAGGTCTTGCCCGCAGATGCGAGGTGCAGCTTGCATATGCTATCGGTGTTGCCGATCCGGTTTCTGTAATGGTCGACACATTCGGTACGGGAACAATTCCCGAGTCTGAAATCGCATCAAGGATCATGAAGACATTCGACATGAAGCCCCTTGGAATAATAAAGACACTTGACCTGAAGAGACCCCAGTTCCGGGCCACAGCAGCTTACGGCCACTTCGGAAGGGAGGATGAGGGATTCAGGTGGGAGCTCGCAGATAAAAGTGATTCTTTGAAGTGAATATATCCGGTCTGTTTCTGAAGGTGGATTATATGCTGAATAATGGCAGAGTAAAACGGAGCCCGCACAGGAAGCTCCGTTTTACTTTAAGCAGATGGTTTAAAATATGTGCAGCGGTACTTGCTGCAGTTATTCTTTTTTCTGCGGCGGGTCTGATGGCACAGGATGTTCCTGTTGATGCTGCGTCAGGTGATGGCGGAACGCCTCTTTATTCCAGCATAAACTTTGACGGCAGGCTGCTCGCGGGTATAAACGGTGATTCTGTGGTTGCGCTCTCTCTTACCCAGGGGCTGCCCGCTTTTGCCTACCAGCTTAATTCCGATGTTGTCTACACAAACGATTTTCTTGATTACAGCAACTCCAGCTTTATAAAAAATGAAACAGGATTTACGGGCGAACTGGGGCTGGGCGATTTCTGGAAGTTTATTCCACAGTTTGAAATCGCCAACAGCACTTATGGCATGTTTGATAATTATTATTCAAGGGAGAACAAGGACAGTATCAGCTTCAGGCTTAAAACCGAGTATAAACCGAGTCCTGACCGGTGGGACCTGGACCTGAGCTTTGCAAGGTACGATCACAGTCTCAAGGAAAAAGCCCTTGATGTTATGGACAAGGAAACCTTCTATAAAGGCCAATGCGTTCTGGGAATGGAGTATATCTGGTCCGACGCAAACAAGGCCGGGTTCATTATTGAGGGAGCGGGTTATAACTATCCTGAACTTTATGATGATGATGCCTATGTCAGCACTGAATTTTATTTCAGTTTTAAGATAACTGAATTCATGATGTCGACACTTACTTTTCCCGTGTTCATATGGAACAGGGATGGAACCAACTATTTATACGCAAAGGCGTCAGTGTCATCCATAAACCTGAAAATCGTATCCCTGGAATTTTTCCATGAGTATACACTTGAGCCGTACAGGCCGGAGGAGTTTCTGGAGCAGCAGAAATATATTCAGCCGCCCCTTGATCTCCATCCATCAAAGGTAAATCACTCGGAACTGAAGAGTGTATTTGATTTTGATTTTTCATCAGACAGCAGCTCTGCATTATCCATATCAGCGATGAAGCTTAAACTGAGCGGCTTTTTTGAAAACAGCAGCGATTTTATCAATTACGATCCACTTCCTGAAAATGTGCTCAGTGCTGAAACGCTTTCTGTAAAATATATCAATGCCAACGCGGAATTTGTAACAACTTTCGGTATTCTGGGACAGAAGGTTAATGTCGAATTTACTTACGATTATTACAGGTATTACCCGGGCAATCCGGATATTAACATAACGTACAGGCCGGAAAATACTTTCGGGTTTAACCTGGTTCTGACCGGTTCTATTATGGAGATTAACTGGAGTAATACTTACAGGGATGAGGTTTATACAGCTCCCCTGGAAGATAATAAGCTTGACGCGGTTTTATCGGGATCTCTGGATATTCATGTTAAGGTTTATGAAACCTTCTACATAGATTCAAGAATTAATAATCTTTATAATAAAAAATACTCCTACAGAGAGGGATACCCTGAGCCTGGTGTGCAGTATTATTTCGGACTGAGAATGATGATCTGAGGATTTTCCGCGGATCTGAAAAGTTTTATGCCGGTTTTATGTGATTCAATCAAATCTTGTACTGGAACAGTTATTGATAATGTCAATTTATAAGAAACCTGTAATTATTGCAGCTTCATTTGTGATAATGCTCCTCTTTTCCACGGGCGCATTCTATCTTCTTTCATCAGAGCCGTCAAAATATGAAAACCGGATTGTAATGAAGATCGAAATGGAGGGGCTTGTCAACACTGACAGTGAAGACATTGAAGACAACCTGCAGACAGCCGAGGGATACCCGCTTAAATCCGACGAGGTGCGTGAGGACATAAAAAAGCTTTTTGCAACCGGAAAGTTCAGCAATGTCTCTGTTGAAATTGATGAGTTTGGTGAAGGTGTGACCATCAGGTTTATCTTTAAGGAGAGACCGGTTATTGAGAAAATCACCCTCAAGGGAAATGATGAAGTTATCGAAACTGACCTCCTTGACCTGATGATGGTAAAGGAGGGCGAGGTCTACAGGGAGGAACTTGTTGAACGCAGCCTTGACCGGATGCGTGAAAAGTATGACAGCCAGGGCTATTTTTCCGCTTACATAACCTATAAGACCCGGGAGGGCACTGAAAAAAACAGCATACTCCTTGATATTATCATCGATGAGGGCGAGGAGATCAAGGTCCAGAAGATAACAATCCTGGGAGCAAATAAAATCTACATAAAAGAACTCAACCAGCTCATGGAGACCAAGGAGGATTCCCTTTTCACTGACGGCGCTTTTAAGGCCGGCATATACGAGGATGACAAGAGGAAGATTGTCGGCTACTATCAGCAGGAGGGTTACCTTGATGCGCAGATAGTTGATGAGAAGGTGGAGTACGAATGGGTCGACCCGGATGAAAAGAAGGAGCGCGGTATATTTATAGTCCTGAAATTGATTGAGGGCGATAAGTATTATTTTGACGGTCCCTATACGCTGGACATCAAGGCTGGGGAAGGGCAGGTGCTGAGCCTTGAGGAGCTGGATAACATTAAAAATTCCTTCATGCTGAAAGAGAATGGCGAGATCTTTAATAATTCCAAGTTCCTGAATGATAAAAATTCTATCGGCCTCTATTATGCATCAAAGGGTTATATATTTGCAAGGGTCGTACCGGAAAAGACAGTCACCGAAAAAGAGGTTGAGGTAGACGGTAAAAAGGAGATCAGGAAATACGTTAAAATAAATTTCAAGGTCGAAGAGGGTAAAAAGGCATACGTTGAACAGATAATCATAAAGGGGAACAAGAAGACCAAGGACAAGGTAATCAGGCGGGAGCTTGCAGTCAAAGAGGGTGAGATTTTCGACGCCCAGAAGATGCAGATTTCCCGCGAAAAGGTGTATAACCTGGGATTTTTTAAGCAGGTGGATTTTGACGTAAGGCCCGGAACAAAAGACGGGTACATGAACCTCATTGTCGATGTCGAGGAGCAGCCTTCGGGTACGCTCTCCCTGGGGGGGGGGTACGGCTCAAATGCGGGATTCTCGATCTTCGCGGATATTACAGAAAATAATTTTCTGGGTAACGGGCAGACCGTGGGTATCAAGTTTGAGTACGGTCCTGAGAAAACATCAATCACTCTCAGTTTCCAGGAAAGGTGGCTTTTTGATATGCCCATAGGTTTCAGCAGTTCGGTATTTTACTATATTTACAATAAAGAGACCACTTCGATGTTCCCCGAGTCCGACGATACTGCAACTTACAAACTTCATGGGATAGGGTATTCGCTGGGCCTGAGCTACAGGTACTGGTATTATTTTGTTTCAGGAGCATCGTGGATACATACCTTTAAAACATACACTGATCCTTCAGGCAACTGCCCTGACGAAGTGTTCGTGTATGTAGACAGCGGAGGCCAGGAGAAACGGACTTTAAAGTTGTACACATTCATCGATTCAAAGAACAACTATCTTAATCCCACCAGCGGGATCAGGACAGGCCTTAGCGTTTCATTCACAGGCGGTCTGCTCCGGGGGGATGACCATTTTATTCAGTATTCACCTGAATTCTACGCGTACTATTCCCCTTTTCATCTTCCGTTCCTTGAGAATTACCCTACTGCAATCGAGTTAAGGGCCAGCGCCGACTTTATCAAACCGCCGTTTGGCGGTGCCGGCGGCCAGAATTACGAGGATAACGAATGGGTCGAGAGTGAAGACAGGCTTGAGATTGGCGGACCCGAGACTGTAAGGGGCTGGGATTATTACGATACTGACCTTCCTGATTCCTGGAGCTATGTGGGACTTTATCACAGAATTTTATACGGTGCAGAGTTCCGGGTGCCTATACATCCCGAGATGCTGTGGGCTGTTGCTTTCTTTGATGCCGGAGCGCTCTTCTCGGACAAGTTCTGGGAAAGACAGCTGAGTGATACATACAAAGAGTATGTCCAGCAGGACCTTGCCAGCGGCAGGCTGAAACGCATTAATAATTTTTTTGATACGGACCTTCTGCCCTATTTTATATATTCCTACGGGTTCGGCATCAAGGTGCAGATCCCGATGATGCCCCTGCGTTTCTGGTTCGGGAAAAAGATGATTTATGACGACGGGTTTAAAACCATAAGCGGTTATAACTTCCAGTTTGGTATAGGCGACATGAGGTTCTGATGCGCCTGGTTCTGTCTTTATACCTGGTGGTCCTGGCTGCTGCGGCATGTTCCGCACCCGTTATCTCTGACGGCGGAAGTGACGGATATATAATCCGGTATATTAATATGAATGCAATCTATAATTATGAAGTCTCAAGAAGTAATGAAGCAGTTTCCCTGAAGACTAAAAGAGAAGATATACTTAAAAAGATACGGTCAAGGGAATCTGTGAGCCCTGGAGATAATGACCGGGAGCTTGAGTATTACAGGTCGGAGCTTGTGAAGCTCGAAGAGTCCGAGAAAAAGTTAAAGACAGCCATATACGTAAAGATAAAAAAAGCTGTCGAAGCTGTTGCCGAAAGGCATGAAGTTGATTTTATGCTGGGTACGGGCGAGGGTGTTGTCTATTCGAGGCCCGTGTTTGACCTTACTTCAGAGGTAATCTCGGAGCTTGAAAAAATGAATAAAAATTCCTCCCCGGTCTGGAAGTGATGATGCTGCGAATGTACGCTTCAAATAAAATACTTATCACGATACTCTGCTTTATGATTTTCTTTGCAGTTCCGGGATGCAATGCCGGCAGGGAGAGGGCGCTGCAGAATGCATTTGCTTCATACAATGGAAGATTTGCCCTTGTTATTGTGAAGAAAGATTTTTCTCTCGCGGTTTATGACAGGGAGATGAAAAGAGTTGCTCTCTACAGGGTCGGTTTCGGCAGCAACGTTGACATGAAACAGAAGCTCTATGAAGGTGACGACAGGACACCTGAAGGTGTCTACATGATAAATGAGATCCTCAGTATGGATGCAGGACGCGAAACTGAATCATACAGAAAACTGATGAAAATGAATGAGATCTATTTCAGGGCTGCTGCGGGGTATCACAGGTATAATAATGTTAAGGAGGACCTCGGGGATAATGCCTACGGTCCCAGGTTTTTCGGCATTAACTATCCAAATGAAACGGATGTCCAGAGGTATAACAAAGCCCTGGCTGCAGGTTCTATCCCTTCTGTTAAGGGTAAAATTCCTGGTCCGGGCTACGGGATTGCTATCCATGGAAATAATGACGAGGAATCGATCGGCGGTCTCTGTTCAAGCGGATGTATAAGAATGTACAACAGGGATATTGTTGAACTGGAGAAATATATAACTATTTCAACACCTGTTCTTATTTTCAGCAGGTAGATCTGACCCGGTTCTGTCGCGGTTTTGATGCAGCCGGGCCTTGACGTGGGCAATAAATCAGTTGACATAACTCTCTAATTTATTGAGGGTAGTATAAATTATTGTTTTTTCACCGGTTTTCGGCCGGTTTTGCAATCGCAAGAAAATAAAATCAGAAGGATTATAATATGTTTGGAACAGCGGCTTATGCACAGGCACAGGGTTCGTCAGGGGCAGCCGGCGGAGGTATGGGAACAATACTACTCCTTGTGGTAACATTCGCAATTTTTTATTTCCTTTTAATCAGGCCTCAGCAGAAGAAGGAAAAAGAACGTCTGGCAATGGTTAACAGCATTCAGAAAGGCGATAAGGTGCTGACATCGGGCGGAATGTACGGTGTAGTTCAGAGCGTTAATAATGATGTTGTTGTTCTCAAGGTGGGCACTAATACAAATATTGAATTTGTCAAGGGAGCCATACAGGCAAAAGTCTCCTGACATGGGAGTTGATTTATGAAGTCGATTATTATACCGGTTGTAACTGCAGTTTTATGGATTTCGGTTGTTGCGGTAAAAGCGCAGGATAATTCGGCCGGCGATGCTGCTGACCTTTCCGGCGGTTCAGTTGTTGAAGAGGTTAAAACAGAAACCGGTTCCGGGACTTCGGATAACGGTACTCCGGTGGAAACTGTTAAAGAGGAGAAAGCTGTAGATTCCGGGACTGACAGTACACTGAAGGTCAGACAGCAGGATAAAAAAAGCAGCGGAAATAAAAATACCGCAGCAAAAAAAGAAACAGTCAGGACGCCTGTTGAAGAGGAAACAACCGGAATACAGAGCGAACCTTACAGTGGTGATCTGCTGCAGATCAATGAAGGTAATTTTAAATATAAGCGTATTCCGGACATTAAACTTGCTGACACACAGGTTGCCATGGCTACTGATCAGGCGGAAAGTGTGTCTGCCGGCAGTGATGAGGAACAGGCCGGGCAGGGATTTCTGGGGATGAGCAAAACCGCTTCAGACGTTGTTGTTAAGGGCGGAATAATATTATTCATCTTTATTATTTTTATTCTCTACAAATCCCGGATGAAGGCGCCAGGCGGCAGAAAATCCGGGCGGAAAGTTTTGAACAGCTACAGGAAATAATTTTTTTAGAGGGTCTAAATGACTAAGGGCATGTTTTACAAAACAATTTTTATTATCGCTATTATTGCGCTATCGGTTCTTCTGATACTTCCTACTGTAGGAACCAAGAAGATGGAGATCACACTCACGGACGCGGCTACTGCCGGAAATATTGAAACTATCAGGAAAAAGTTTTCTGAAGGCGGGTACAAGTTCACAGAAAAAGGCAAAGTGCTTACTGTTGAGGGCAGAAATATTACTGATGCCATTATGAATGAAATGAAAACATTTGACGGTGTTGCAGATGCGAAAATTCTGAAGCACTGGGTCGAAAGAGTTTTCCTGGCTAAAAAAATAAATCTCGGGCTTGACCTCCAGGGTGGAATGTATCTTTCCCTCCAGGCGAATTTTGACGGTATTGAGAAAAAAATAGGACGTACTCTTACCGAAGCAGACAAGACCGAAATTACCCAGCAGGCGCTCGAACTTCTCAGAAACAGGATAGACAAGTTTGGTGTTTCCGAACCCTCAATAAGGCCAAGGGGTAACGAGGCGATCGAAATCCAGCTTCCGGGTGTTAAGGATCCGGCTGGAGTCAAGAAGGCAATAGGTACCACAGGAAGTCTTGAATACAGGCTCGTTGATGACAAATATACTGAAGCAGCAGCCATGTGGTTTAAAAATAATTACAAGGATAAACAGATTTCTGATGATCCGGAGGCACAGAAGACCCTGCTGGATGAAATATCAAAAGCTGTAGCGCTTCCTGATACTATGGAAATGCTCTTCTTCTGGGAGAGGGACAAAAATACTGGTGTTATAAAGCCGTTGTATCCCATGGCTCTGCTGAAAGAGATCGCCGTAAAAGGTACGGATATAAAAGAAGCAACAGTGGACAGGGACGAGATGCAGCAGATAGTTGTTGCATTCAAGACCACACCGGAAGGTGCAAGTAAATTTGCCCAGGCAACTGCTCCCGAGAATAAAGGTAAGAAGCTGGCAATAGTACTGGATAACAAAATCAGGAACGCTCCGCATATCAATGAGACAATTTCATCCGGAGCAGGTAATATAAGCGGTGGTTTCGCATATGATGAAGCCATGACCCTCGCGAGGATTATCAAGGAGGGTGCACTTCCTGTTGACCTGAAAATAGTTGAGGAAAGAACAGTCGGTCCGTCACTGGGACAGGATTCGATAGAAGCCGGCGTGAAGGCATTTGCCATAGGTCTTATAGGTATATTTATCTTTTCGCTTGCATATTACAAACTGGGCGGTCTGTTTGCTGACATAGGGCTGATACTCAATATCATATTTGTACTGGCGATTCTCTCACTCCTGGGTTTTACCCTGACACTGCCGGGTATTGCGGGATTCCTTCTTTCAACAGCAATGGCTGTTGATGCCAATGTCCTTATCTACGAGAGGATCAAGGAGGAGCTTAAAAAGGGTAAGAGCATCAGGATTGCCATCATAAATGGTTTTGACAGGGCGTTCTGGACAATATTCGACTCCAACCTTACAACGCTTCTTGCAGCATTTATCCTGTTCCAGTACGGTACAGGGCCAATCAAGGGATTTGCTGTTACACTCTTTGTGGGTATCATAGTGAGTATGTTTGTAGCTCTCTATGTGACACGTTTTGTTTACGAGCTGATCTCTCTGAATAAAAAAATGAAGAAACTGAGCTTATAAGGAGAAGGATTTTGGAAAGGACTATTAATTTTCTTAAATATAAAAACTGGATATTCATATTTACCTGGGTGTTTATCGCTGTTCTCCTTGTGCTGACAATGCTCAGGGGCGGCTTTGTCTGGGGAATAGATTTTGTCGGCGGCCATAAAATTATCGCCAGTTTCGAGGACAAAAATGTTAACGAGGGCGTTATAAGAACTCTTCTTAAGGATTTTAACCCGACAGTTCAGCAGGTTGGTGATCCATCCAAGAATGAATACATAATAACAACCAAACTGGAAACTGCAGATAAGAATAAGGACGGGGTTGCTTCAACAAGCACCTGTCTTATCAAAGATGATCTCCTGAAAAGGACCCTTTTTGAAAAGTATCCCCTGGTTTCATTTGTAAATATCGAAAACGGGGTTGATCAGGACTCTTACAGGATTACTGCTCAGTTCAAGGATAGCTCGGCAAATGAAGCATCAATAAAAGATGCACTGAATGCCTACAATGTTACTGTTCAGAGATCAGCTAATCAGTCAATTAATGAATATATAATAATGGCGAGTTTTACCCAGAAAGATAAGACAGGCAGCCAGGTTGCTGCGGGGTATATCGGCCAGTGTGGTCTTGAACATCTTAAACTTGCGTTGGGGCAAAAATATTCAGGTGTTCATATTGAAAGCGAGGAGACTGTTGGTCCTGCAATAGGAGAATATCTCCGGAAGTCGGCGTGGAAACTTACCCTCATGGCCATAATCCTCATGTCTATTTACCTTGCTTTCAGGTTCGAGTTCAAGTATTCGGTCGGAGGTATGGTTTCTCTTATTCATGACATGATAATCTCAATTGCATTCTGCGGAGTTATGGGCATAGAATTTGACATACAGATTCTTGCGGCACTGCTTACTCTATACGGCTATTCCATTAACGATACTATTGTTATTTTTGACAGGATCAGGGAGACAAACCAGCTTAAGTCGAAGATTACTTTTGCAGATGTTATCAACAAGGCGATCACCCAGACTTTATCAAGGACAATACTGACAGGTGTGACAACACTCTTCGCCCTGCTTGTTCTCTTCCTTGTGGGAGGTGAGGCTCTTCATAATTTTGCTTTTGTAATGCTTTTCGGTATTATTATAGGAACCTATTCGTCCGTATATGTTGCTTCTCCTGTTGTTCTCTGGTGGGAAAAGTGGAGGAGCAGATAACCTCACTTTTGTCCGGGTTGCACTTTGCTGACCCGGACAGGCAGATAAGACCTGCTAAAACAGGTCTTATTCCAGCTTTAATTCTTTCATTTCTGTTTCTTGCCATCAGTATTCATGCCGCATCAGATCAAACTGATAATTACTCGCCTGAAAAGATTCTCCTGTTCACTGGGTACCTTGTTGAAAAAGGTGAATACTACCGTGCATGGACGGAACTCCGCAGGCTTGAAAGTTATTACCCGGGATATATATCCAGGGAAAACTTTGATGTTACAGCCCTGTACCTTATGTATAAAGGGAAAAGATATGCTGAAATCCCTGAATTTGTTTCAGGGAAAGATGCAGGATGCGCTGCCGGCATTATCGTAACTGACAGCTTCATCATGCTCGGCGATTACAATTCGGGATTTTCATATGCTGAAAAATACAGCGCGGTTTGTTCTGATGATATGCTTTCTGAGTTTTATTCCAGGCGTAAGGCATATATTTCAATTGCGACAGGGGATATTTATAAAGATGGTATTCTAAAGCCTGAACTTTCAGGGTACAGGGAGCTTATACAGTACAGGGATAGAATGCATGACACAAGGAAGTCACCGGCGCTTGCCGCACTTCTGGGAGTCTTCCCCGGGGCAGGATACATATATTCCGGCGATGAAGGCACGGGTTTTGTTGCAATGACAGTTATTGCCGTTTTCGGTGCTGTCACATACGGTTCATACGAAAACGGGATTGAGCCGCTTGCCATACTTTCAGGCGCAGTGACACTCTTTTTTTACGGCGGAAACATTGCAGGCGGGTATCTTGAAGCAAAGAAGTATAATACGGTTATAGATCATATGATTGAAAAAAAGGCCAGGAGCGTACTTGCCCTTGACAATGACATTGACAGGATTTATATACGGTTCGGTATAAGCTCAAATGGAAAATAAAAAAAAATTCATGCGCAGGGCATGCGAAATTGCTTTCAGCAGGATGGGACATACGTCGCCTAACCCTGCGGTAGGCGCTGTTATTGTTAAAAATGGAAACATCGCAGGCGAGGGAGGCACAGGTCCGTACGGCTCTGATCATGCAGAGGTGCGTGCGATTAAGGACGCAAAGTGCAGAAACGCTGATCTGGAGGGCGCGGAGATATTTGTTTCACTTGAGCCGTGCAGTCATTACGGTAAGACCCCGCCGTGCACCGAGGCCATAATCAGCTCGGGGATTAAAAAAGTTTATGTGCCGCTGCTTGACCCGAATCCGCTTGTGTCCGGGAAGGGTATCCGCAGGCTTGCTGAGGCCGGCATTGAAGTAGAAGTAATGCACCAGTCCGCCGCTATGGCCTCGGACCTGCTCAGGGGATTTAAGAAGTATATTCTCCGGGGAGAACCCTACATCATCAATAAATGTGCAATGACACTTGACGGAAGAATCGCCACATCGACGGGTGATTCAAAATGGATATCCAACGATTATTCCAGGTTGCTTGCCCACAGGTTAAGGAGCGTATGTGATGCGGTCATCATAGGGAAAAATACATTTGCCACCGACAATCCGTCGCTTGGTGTGCGTTTTGGCGACTTTGGAGATGATGTAAAGAATTACATGAAATCTGGTCATGCAGAGTTCTCGGGAAGGCGGAATTTTTTTATTGAACAGCTTATCACATCAGAGGACCAAAGCCCGGTTGATCCCCTGCGGGTACTTGCTGGTATGCCCTCTTCTATTCCTGAAAACTGCAATTTTACCAAGGATGATAATTATGTTATAATTACAGGCCGTGATGATCTTCAAAAGAAGGTTTCTGGAAACAGCGGATTGAAAGATCGGGTTGCCGGACTTAATATTGTCACAGGTGATTTCAACACGCGGGACGAGGAAATTATTTTTATCATGAATTACCTGAAAGGGCGTGGCGTTATGTCTGCACTTCTTGAGGGCGGTGCGGGTGTAAACGGATCATTCCTGGATGCAGGGGCAACTGACCAGTTTATATATAACATTGCTCCCATGATACTTGGCAGCGGGCTGCCGTCGGTTAATGCTGCGGAAAAAAGCAGTATATCGCAATCGCTGCAGCTCCATGATATAACTTCTGTTATGCTTAAAGGGGATGTCCTTTTCTGCGGGTACAGGGAACAATATAATTTTGAGATGATGTGAGGTTTATGTGTTTACCGGACTAATAGAGGAGACGGGTTCTGTCGCGGGACTCAGGAGTTCAGGCGAGGGAAAACTGCTGACTGTGAATGCATCCGCTGTACTTGAAGGGACAAGAATCGGTGATTCAATCTCGATTAACGGCGCATGCCAGACTGTTACAGAGATGCAGCCGGGGTCATTCACTGTTTTTGTTTCACGTGTGACGCTGGATGTCACCACCCTGGGAAGTTTCAAACAGGGTCTAACGGTTAATCTTGAAAGGGCCCTGACCCTTACTACAAGGCTGGGAGGGCATATCGTCCAGGGTCACGTTGATTTTACCGGTCGGATACTTTCTGTTAAAAAGGATTCCATGGGCGTTGAGATAGATGTTGCGGTTGATCCTGCTAAGATGAAGCATATAGTGAAAAAAGGATCGATAGCCGCTGATGGTATTTCACTCACTGTTGTTGAGACCGGAGATTCATGGTTCAGGCTCTACCTGATACCTGAAACGCTGGATAAGACCAATATCGGGCTCTGGAAAACCGGGACGATAATAAACGTTGAAACGGATATCCTGGCAAAATACATAGAGAAAATGCTCGTGTTCGGCAAGTCCGGATTTGAGGATGACTCCAGAACTTCAAGTGACGCCGGAATCATGGCAAAACTCACAGAGGGAGGTTACCTCTGACCGAGGCTGAAAATCTTTTTAATATTTATACTTCCGGGACTGACCGGGAATTTTACTTTCTTCCCTGTATATGAGGAGTGATAAATCCCGTGTATAACCTCCAGTGACCTGTAACCGTCTGTCAGGGTTGAATCGCATGCCGCCTGTTTCCCGTTGTAGATCCGCCTGACATTCCTGTACAGCTCCGTGAAGCAGTTATTCAGTTTTACCGGAGGAAATTTTACCTCGCACAGATCGTTGAACCCGCTGTACATGGATGACTTTTTGTATTTGAAAAGCCTGTTGCAGCCGTTACCAATTATGATTTTTCCTTCAGTACCCCAGATTTCAAGCTCAAAGAGAAAATACTTGCGTCCGCCGCCCGCCTCGAGAAAAATATCTATGCCTGAAACTGTCTTCAGCCAGGCCGTGGCAGAGTCCTCGTATCCATTCTGCCTTTCGATGCGGCTGAATGATCCTGTGGCGTTATCTATATCGCCGAAGAAAAACCTGAGGATATCGACAAGGTGAGTGCCGTCATGAAGAAGAGGGCCGCCGCCCTCCAGTATTGACGAACTGCCCCCGTATCTTCCTGTGTGCATCCTCGCATTTACGCTTATGACCCTGCCGATCACCCCCTGTCCGATCATGCTCCTGACCTTGCGGTACCTGCTGTCAAAGCGCCGTTCGTGATTTACAATTACTGTGGAGCCATGTTCCCGTGCTTTTCTGATTAATCTTTCAGCTTCAGCCAGTGAGTGAGAAACCGGTTTTTCAAGGACAATTAATTTGACCCCGCTCTCTATTGCATCGGCTGCGATCTTTGAGTGCGTGTCGGTCCATGTGGAGATTATGGCAATGTCTGGTTTCGAAGAGTTGAGAAGACTGCGGTAATCCGTAAAGCATGAGTCTGAATCAATACCCGAGGCGATTCTGAAAAGGGCAAGGCGTTCAGGATTTGTGTCGCAGGCTGATGTTATTTTTAGTCCGGCAGAAAGAGCACCGCCGAAGTGGGTACAGGGCTTTCTTCTAAGCAGATCCTGTTCGAGGAGAAATGCAATCCTTCCGCATCCGATGATGCTGCAAAGGGGTGTTTTCATGCTATAAAACCGGGAGATATTTCTGTATTTCGAAGTCGGTAATAAACCGGTTGAATTCCTCATCTTCGAACATTTTATTCTGGAGGAATTTTTCAAAGAGTACTGTGCCAAGTGTCTCTTTCATGAGGTCGCTGTTTCTGAATTGGTTAAGTGCGTCATGCATGTGCATGGGAATTGATTTCACTTCATCCAGCCTGTCCTGTTGGATAAGTTTGTCTATGTTTTCAGGGAGCTCATACCTGTTTTCGATGCCTTTAAGTCCTGCTGCGAGCATGACAGAAAAGGCAAGGTAAGGATTGCACGCCGGGTCCGGGTTGCGAAGTTCAATCCGCATTGAAGCAGGCTTGTCCGGCCTGCTGTTGGGTATCCTTATAAGGGCTGACTGGCTCCTGGTGCTCCAGCTGATTTTTGTAGGTGCCTCGTATCCGCTTGTGAACCTTTTATATGAATTGATCCACTGGTTGGTCACGGGTATGAACTCCTCGGCATGTTTAAGGAGTCCTGCTATGAAATAACGGCCGTTTTCAGAAAGGTGGTATTCATTCGAAGCATCAAAGAATATATTTTCGTCATCCCTGAATAAAGACTGGTGAACATGAAGACCTGACCCGTTTTGACCGGCGAGCGGCTTGGGCATAAACGAGGCATATATGTTATTCATCTGTCCTATCTCTTTAGCCACAACCTTGAATGTCATGATATTGTCCGCTGTTGTAAGCGCGTCTTCATGACGAAGGTCTATCTCGTGCTGGCTGTTCGCGCCTTCGTGGTGTGATGAGATGACGTTTATTCCCATTTTTTCGAGCGTTAGAACGGTCTGCCGCCTGAAGTCGGATGCAGCATCAAGAGGCGTATTGTCAAAATACCGGCCATGGTCAAGGGTAAGAGGATTCTCGGAATTTTTAAAGAAGAAGAATTCAATTTCAGGGCCGGTATAATATGTGAGTCCCATGGATGTGGCTTTTTTCAGGGTTTTCTTGAGTATGTAGCGTGAATCATTTTCATAAGGGGTCATGTCAATATTGTATATGTCACAGAACATCCTTGCAACAGAATCCTCTTTGGGCCGCCAGGGGAGTACCTGGAAGGTCGATACATCTGGAAGGGCTATCATTTCCTCTTCGTCTGACCTGATGTATCCCTGCAGCGTTGAGCCGTCAAAACGGACGCCCTCATTTAATGCATCTTCAAGCTCGTCAATGGTAATTGCAAAACTCTTCAGAAAACCGAGGATGTCTGTAAACCAGAGACGGATAAAACGTATTTTGTTATCATGGGCCAGTTTGAGGATGTAATCTTTGTCGTCATTCATGGCAATACCTCATCACCAGCTTATTGAGATCAGGAGAATGAAGAGCGCAAGAATTATGACAAATAGTATTACCATAATTATTATGCTCCTGGCGGATGTAGGTGCATCCTCGCTGTCTGATGAATCGTATCCGTAAAATCTTGATCCGCGCATGCCTTCCTGTACCATGTCTGTCTTTGGATCGAAAATTTTCAGTTTTATCTGTTTGTCATCCTCGGTGAACATCCCGTAAACTCCCGGCATGATCTCCGTGAGAATCTCAACAGGATTATTTTTACCTGCAGTTGATTTTATATCAATAACACTCGCGGGATTAGGCCTGATCACGCCTGCCTCGCGAAGGTTGTAAAGGTCAATGTAATAGTTTTCCCTGCTTGTCGCGGGAATAAGTTTTATCATGATCTTGTCGCCGATACGAAGTTCGTAAATTGGTTTTCCCTTAACCGGCGAGAGAATAGGTTTAACCCGGAGTATTACAGACTGCCTGTCCTTGTCTTCCTCCTCGTTCTCATCGTCATCATCTTCTTTTTTAGTCTTGCTGCGCTCATCCTTGACCTTCCTGAACTCCTGGCTTGTCACCTCCTGGATGATCGTCTCCATAACCAGGTTTTTATCATGAATTATATGGTTGATCAGGTCATAGATTATCAGGTCCATCTGGTCATAATCATAGTTATAAACATAATCGAACAGGAGCTTCATGGTCCTCTGGTCTTCAGAAAGTCTGGCAAATGAATCCGTAAGTGATGCGGTCATGCTGTTGTTGAAGTTGCCCTTCCACTTCCTGTCTACAATGTGCTCTTCGTATTTTTCCCAGGATGCATGGGGTTCATAGTCGTACATGTCCGAGTAGGAGGAAACGATGATATGATGCGTATCAAGTTTTTTGTTATTATTGAATATAAGAAGAAAAAGACCGTAGATGTTGCTGCCGCCTGACTTGAAGCGGCCTTTTACTATCAGGATATTGTCTTCTGAGTGTTGATTTTTTTCAGAGCCCATTTTTCACCGGTTATTTCAATTACTTATCAGGAATTAGTTTATTTTCGGCACTTTCCGGTCAGAATCCCGGAAAAACACGCCTGCAGTTATATTAAATGTACCTGCATTCCTGCTTTTCAAGTATTGAGTTATGTTATGCTATTGGAACATAATGTCAATATAAAAAGATACTTGTGTGAAAATTATAGGGCCGCACAAAGACCCTGTTTACACCTGCGGGTGCCGGTTGATGAACGACTCATTTAACTAAAAGAATATGATAAAAGCTGTTTTTGCTGTAAAATGTTGAGGAATTAACGGTGGTTTACATCTGTTTTTATTTATGATATATTTATTACAGGACGATAATCAGATCAGAGGGCAGGATATCGCGCCTTTGCTGCATCTATGAGAATTATACCTGTAAGGGGAAAATTAATGAGAATAAAAACCGGGTTGTTTACTATATTTATATTTGCCTTATCAGCGTTGATGAATCTCTCTGCGGCAATCGACCAGACCTATGTTGAACGTATACTTAAAGAGAACAGGGAATTCATTGATTTTCTCGATATATGTGTGACCAACTTTGCCCCTGAGAAAAAAGATGACCTTTTTAATATATACCAGAAGCATTTTAACGGGGAAGTGACATATCTCCAGGGTGAATATAAAAGGGCATTCGATTATGTGTACGATTCACAGAAGGATATGGTAGTCCTGTATGAATATATCCTGACAGAATTGTATATGGAGGACTCAAAGAATCTCCTGGACGGGCTCGCGCCGGTAATAATCAGGTCAAAGAATAATCTTGCAAGGCAGTACCTGACCCTGGGTTACAGGGACAGGGCTGTGGCGAGGACTTTTTATGTTTCAGGTGAAGCGTCGTATCCCAAACTCTATTCGTACAAAATATTCAAGTACAGGGAAGGGGTCACCTATGCGAGACGGGCTAAGAGATACGCGCTGCTTTCCCTTTACACGGGGCAGAGTCTTGAGGTGAAACGAAAAATTTATAACCAGCTCTTTAAGACTGAAAACAGCGAAGCCCGGCCGTTCTTCAGCAGGTTTGTGGACACGAACGACGAAGATTACATAAAAGAGATGAACAAGACCTGGGAGGACTACCAGAAAGAGGCTGGAACAGATACCGGTGAAAAGAAGACTGCTGATACTGCCGGGGAAGTGAAGAAGGACGGGACGGTGATTGAACCTGCGTTTGAAGGCAGGGTTGAAAAACAGGTGCGCTTCAGGAAAGAGCAGGTTGTGGCAAGGTACCTGATCAATGGAGAATTTGACAAGGCTGAACTTATAATAAGGTCATATGTTGAGGATTACAATTACAAGCTGATCATGTCTACGCTGGTTTACCTTGATTCATCTGATACACATAAAGATGAACAGGCCGCGGCAGATAAGAAAAAGGATTATCAGGGAATGATGGTCCACCATAAGGACAACTACCACATCCTTAAACAGGAGAAATCCATTCTCGAGGAGCTTGTAGGCCAGGTCCGTGTCGCTGATGACATCAGGAGAGACGACGAGGTTATCGAGACTAAGGATAAAAAGGTCGAGGATGAGCCGGTAAATGATGCAGATAAAAAACCTGTTGAGCAATAGCCCCGGGGAAAGGAGTGGCCTTGATGAAACCGGTGTTCAATAAAATTATCAAATACTTTATCATCGTATTTGTTGTACTGATAGCCCTGGATATTATATACTGGGTGTTTTACTGATTAGTCCTTGTCTCCGCGGACGTTGTATTCCCATAACTCAACCAGTTTGTCAACCTCCCTGTCCGGGCGTGCATCCCTGTATGTATCCCTCTTCCTTCTGATCAGGTATGATACGGTTGAATCCTCAATCAGAAACTTTTCACCAAGAGCGTTAAGCCTGTTGATTATGTAGTTCAGATTATAGGTGTTGAAGTTCCCCAGTATCTCTGTGGCAGCAACCGTCGGTTCATATTTAAGTAAGAGTTCTGTGAAGTAGAGGGCACTCCTCCATGAATCATTTATCCCGGCGAGTCCGGACTTGAAGTGCATGCTGAGTTTTTCGTAGAGTTCCATGTTCTTATAATACGATTCGTATATGTTGCGTATGTACTGCGGGAAGTGGTTCTGTACCTCCATCAGGTCAATGGGTTCGTTCATGGACTCGAAGAGTTCAAATATCTCACGGCTCTTTTCGTGGGGCGGAACAACTTCAACGAGTTCAATTTTCAGGTCCTTAATAATCGTGCGGACTATGCCTGCCTTCTTGAGATAAATCTCTATCTCTACCGGCTCTGTGTAGAATTTTTTTTCTTTCTTATTCATTTTCGATCTTTGATCTGTATGCCGCAATTATTTTTTTCTGCTGCGGAATGTACGAGTACTGGTCAGCCCTGTCTATCAGTTCGCGCATTTTCTTTTTGTCTGAAGTGTCTGTTTTCTCCAGCTCCTCGATAACTTTGTAGAAGTCGGCATTCATCTTTTCAAGTTTTGCATGCGCAAGGTCCCATAGAGTGTCACCGGACTGGACAACCACCTTTTCACCGTCGAGCATAATAAACAGGTTGCCCGGGTATATCCAGTGCGGGTTCTTCTGCTTTATTCCTTTATATGTGATCTTTTCGTAACCGTTTTTGACAGCTACGTCGTTCGCGTAATTGAATATGTCTATGTCGCGGATCATTACGTTTCTTTTAATCAGGAGTTCTTTTTCTTCGGGGTTTACCCTCTTTACAGTGATTACCGGGCCTGTAACAGAGCTCCCTGTCTCCGTAACTTCACCTGTACCCGCTGAACCTTTTTTATCCTTTACCCCTGCCGTACCTGAACCTGCAATATCCTGGACCTGCACGCCTGTTCCGCCTGCACCAGCAGTTTCAATTGCGGCCTGTCTCTTCTTGTAAAGAAGGAAAGCCAGCAGAGCAAGGAGAAGAATGATTACCGGTATGGCAATCATCAGCCGCTTTTTAAGGGAATCAGCTGCTGAACCGCTCCGGCCAGCAGCGTCCGGGCCTTCACCTGTTCTGCCTGCGAATACTGAGGACACGTAATGTACAGCCCTCTGGTAAAACGGAACGTTTTCTTTACCAATGGTAATCCCGGTATTTTTACCCGCGGCAAAATCATCGGAATATACAGCTGAATGTACGGCATCATAACCGCCCGTGACTTCAGCACCTGCGGCAGCATCATATCCATCTGCATCTTCGTTAAAGATCAGGGATGAGGAGGTGTGTTTCCTGGCTGCACCTCCGGTACGCGTGTGTATGCCTGACACGGCATCTTCAGCGTTGGGGTAGAGGTCGACTGAATAAATCTCCTTCCTGTTTTCGATTTCATCTTTGAGGTTGAGTATCTGTTCCTCGAGTTTAGCCAGTTTACCTGAACTCCTCCTGTCGTCATAAAAATACCGCAGCAGCCTCAGGAGCCGGATTCTGTCGGCAAGGATCTTTTCGCCGAGTATCTTCTGCTGGAGAGACATTCCGTACCGCCTGACGGTCTCGGAAGAGTATACATCTGTAAAAAAGTCCCCCTGACCCTGGTCAACTTTTACCGGGATCTGGTAGCAGGAGTTTTTGAAAATACCCAGTATTACACAGTAGTCCTGGGCCTGGTCATCGGGAATGGAGAGTCCCACCCTGCTGAAATATTTCTGATGGATCTGGCGCAGCGCGCTGAAAAATCTGCGGTCGCTTGTGCTGTTCATGTGAAGTTTTAGCAGCGTTGCCGTGTTAAACATCCGGGCAAATTCACGTTTGTCACCGGCAAGCCCCTCAATGTATTCCTCGATTGACGAAACATCCCCGGCCGCAAATGCAGCCGTTACCTCTTCGGGTGCTGCCAGCATATTGATGATTTCATCCTCACCCTGGAACTTGCGGAACTCGTACTGTATGCCGCGCTTTATCATGAGACCGGTGGATGCAATTTTTGCAGCGTGCGGGTTGCCGTCGTCTATTATGATGACAGGTACCTCGGTCGATTTGAACAGCAGGGCTGATTCCTCGTAAGCGGTGTATGTTATAAGCACAAGGTCGGGGTTTTCTTTAAGCATTCTTTTGGTCTCATGGTGCAGCTTGATGAATGCAACAGTCATTTCATCTGTTGATCCCTTTGTTCTGCAGAAGAGTTTCAGGTTCGGTGAGTTGTCGTATCCTGTTATGCGGAGTCCTTCGCCGGTGTTGTAGTTTATACCTGAAAATCGTTCATCAACAAGCGTGCAGTTTTTAAAGAGTTTCTTGATAAGATCGATCTGTTCCGGGTTGTCGGAGAATATGCGGATCTTGCCATCGCGGGCATTCTTGAATTTCATAAGGCTCGACAGGTTCAGGATGTTCTGGGAAGGCAGCAGTACTTCACGTATCCTTGACGGATCGATCCTTAGTGTCGAGAAATAATCAAACGGTCCTGACGGGTACTGGTATGATGTGAAATATCCTCCGCCGTAAAAGACCGGGTTATTCCCCGCTATGACAAAACCCGAACCTGAATACCTGTCGGATCCCTTTGAGTCTGACGAGATCTTCTCCTGTATTGTGGTAATGCTCAGGTTGTCATTAAGCATGCTGTTGAGGTCGAATATGTCGGATTTATCATGAACGATCTTTATGTTTCCGTCGCTGTAGAAAACTCCTATGAACTGGTCCCGGTCGCTGACGCTGCTTTTTTTGGGAAGTTCCGGAATATCCTTTTCAATATTGACGATGGATACATTGGTGAGATCCAGGCCGAAATTTTTCTGGTAGTCAAGGAAACGTTTAATTATGGATTCACCGCCGATGTACCTGTTTGCCACAAGGTTGCGTATGTCGATGTTGAACTGTTCATGCGCAGGGTTGCCCAAAATTTTATCAGTAATTATGATGTTCTCAATAAGTGGGATTATCTCCACCGGGAGATCGTACCATGTGCCGATCCTTATGAATGGCCGGTCATCGTTGATCGAGCTTCCGGTGAATATAATGAAACATTCCGTATCAACAACAAAAAGCCTGTCCGCGTTTTCCCTGATAATTTCCTTAAATGTCATTTTGCAGGTCCCCTGTTTGTTTTATATGCCGGTTTTATTATAGCCATGAAATCGCGGTACGACGCGGCCTTCATTGCGTTTTCTCTTGTCTGCCTGTTGGAAAATATATGAGAGATATCCGCAAGCAGCTTTATCTGCGACTGCTGGCTGCCCGGCGGAGTGAGTATCATGAATATCAGGTGCGCGGGCCTGCCGTCAATCGAGTCAAAATCGACTCCGTACTCCGATCTCGCGGCGACTATACACGGCTTCTTCAGACCGGGAACTTTTGCGTGCGGAATCGCTATGCTGTTCCCGATACCAGTACTCATCATCTCCTCTCTCTGGATGACAAGACAGGCGATATTTCCAGCCCTCAGCCCGTGATAGCCTTCGAGTTTTGCAGACATGATATTTATTGCTTCAGAAGAAGAATGCGCCTTCAGATCTGATAAATACAGTTTATTCACGATAAGGTCAACCAGATTAATGTTTTCATCAGGTTTAAGGAAAAATTTCATCAGGGGGCCGCTTAAAATCGATGTTACCACGGCGGTGAGTACTATTGCCTCATAGAGGTTTTCATGTATCAGGCCGTTGTGAAGGGCAAATATACCCAGGATTATCCCCATGATACCGCTTGAACTCATACCTGATGCCAGGGCCATGGCCTCGTTTGTTTTCATTGCTGTAAAGCGTGCCGCGATCAGTGTCGCGCTGATCTTTCCGCCGTAGATTATAACAAGGAGTATAACCGGAAGCAGTATGGTGAAATTGGATATAAAGTCGGTCCTGAGTCCTATGGATACAAAGAAGAGCGGGGCGAATATATTATCGACAAACTGTGAAATAGTATTGCGCGCCTGTTCCCGCAGGTGAGGCGAATCACCGATCGCAATACCCGCAAGGAATGCGCCGAATATGGCATGGACACCGATTGTTTCGGTAAGGGCGGACAGGATGAGCCCTGTAACCATTGTAAAGGTTATGACTCTTCCCTGCCAGTCGGCACCGGACTGTATGCGCGGCAGTATGTAGTTGATCAGGTATCGCAGAAGTGTGAGTATAAGGACGGACACAAGTATTGTGAGCGCGATAATCCTGGCAATTGCGTATCCGCTGATGCTGCCGGTCAAAAGCATCTGGATCAGCACGGAAAAAAGGAACCAGCCTGTAAGGTCCTTCAGTACTGCGGAGGTCATTATCAGCATCCCGAAGTCGGTGTGAAAAAGCTGCATATTGAGCAGTATGCGTGCAATCAGCGGCAGGGCTGTTATGGATACAGAGATTCCCACGAATATTGCAAGGGGAATAATTTTGTCATCAGCCCCGAAGAGATTGGGGTATAGAACAGTTGCGATCATGCCGAGCGAAAAGGGTATGATTATGCTGATTATGGTAATCAGGATTACAGATCTTCCCTGCCGGATTACTGAAGAAAGATCGACCTCCAGTCCGGCTACAAGCAGCAGGAAGACCGCGCCAAGCAGGATAAAGCCCTCCAGCGTGATATAGGGGATTGCCGGAGGAGCGGGAAAAATATACAGGTATAGCCACGGTGACAGACGGCCCATTATTGTGGGCCCCAGAATTATCCCCGCGATTATTTCTCCGGTAACAGACGGTAAATTAAGCCTGTTGAAGAGCGTCCCCATAGTTTTGGCGAAAGCCAGCATAATGGCGATTGAAATAAACAGGGTGATTATATCATTTCCGTTAAAGATACTCATAATGTTCTGTAATAAAGCACATCTTACACGTTAACGTTAAAGTTTCAATAAATATTTTTATATATCATAAGGTATATGGAGGGATTGAATAAATTGTCCCTCTGTAATTATTGTCGAATCCCCCTTGCTTTTTTAAGCCATTTGCTATACCCTGCATTTGAAACAGATACTATCCTTTTAATGTGAATAAAAGGCTTTTTTATACCGATAATAATACGGGCAATAATATAAATTTATGAAACGGCTATTCAGCATAATATCAGACCTTGTTTTCAGGTTCCCCAGGATGCGGCTCTTTGCGGGGATGGTGCTGATTTTTGTCCTTTTCAGCGTTCTAACCGTGATCTTCACACAGAGCGACCAGGTAACAACCGATCCCGTGGGATGGGAAAAATTCATGTCATATTCTCCTGCCGGCGTGCAGTGCAGCAATGTCAGCGGTGAAAAAAACGGGAACACCGTGGCTATTGTTTATGAAGGGTCCAGGGGCGGTAAAAAAGGGATTTATGTCAATGTTTCGTTTGACGGGGGACTCAGTTTCCTCGCACCGCGCAGGATCGCGGAGTTTGTTTCGCAGATCAATAACATGCCCTGTGCTGCAATTTCAGATTCAGGTGAGATACGCGTCGCATGGTATTTTATTTCCGGGGATGGGTCCAACGGGAGCATGTTCCAGTCCTCTTCGAAGGACCTGGGCGTCACATGGTCCGAGCCTGAACAAATTACGTTCGGGCTGCAGATGGAGATTCTGCCTGTGATCAAATACGACAGGCGTAATGTTCTGCATCTTTTCTTTACAGCGTACAGGGGACCTGTGTTTACCCTTTTTCATACGACAGCTGAGGCGAAGGACGGGAAGTTTGCTCTCCCTGAACCTGTGGCAGAGATGGAGGGTGATGTCAAGGGATCGTTCTTCCCCGCTGTAAAGTTCACGGGCAACAGGGCTGCAATCGTGTGGCAGGCGAAAGAGAAGAACTTCGCAGACTCCCTGTACTTTTCCGGCTCAGATGACTATGGCCGGAGCTGGAGCGACGTGGAGAAAATCACACCGCCCGGTTCAAACTACCAGGCGCCATCCATTGAGATGGTCGACAGGATGATCTACCTTGTGTTCATGAATAACAGGGACAGGAACTGGGGGATCAGGATGATCAGCAGCAGGGACGCAGGCGAACACTGGGACGCGGTGCCGATGAAGATATCCGATACCAACGCTAACTGTTATTCGCCCAATATTTCGCTGGGACCGGATAACGATCTTTATATAACATGGCACGATACCCGGGAGAAAGGCAACAGGATTTTCCTGCGGAAATACTCGATCCCTTCGCGGGAACTCTCCCCCGAGACCGGGCTTTCCGTACGCAAGAGGCCGGGGCGCAACGCTTTCGCGCTGAATACCCCGAGGAAACTGATTGTGTTCTGGGAGGAGGCTGGTTCAATAGTCAGCCTGTTTGCCGACATGCAGGTCAGCGCGCCTGTTGTGCGGTCGCGTACCCACCCTGTTGATTCATGGACACGCAGTACCGATGCCGTAATCGAGTGGAACAAGCCTTCTGATGAATCGGGTATAGCGGGTTATGCAACTATATCCGACCGGAATCCCGAGACAAATCCAATGATCCAGAACCTGAGGTACGATGTTAATTCGGCATACGTGGATAACCTTGAAGATGGAATAACATATTTCCATATCAGGGCTGTTGACGGCGCTGGCAACATGAGCCGTACCATCCACTATAAACTGCAGGTAAGTTCAAATCCCCTTGCAATGCCTGTTGTAGTTTCCACTACACACCCGGAGTACGAGAAGTCTTTAAAGACCGACGCGGTGTTCAGGTGGGCGGTCAATGATGCACGGCGTCTTAAGGGATTCGTTTACAGCCTGTCAAAGGGCGTTGCGCTCAGGCCTGACAAATACGTCGATGATTTTAATATCGAGTTCAGGAACCTGGAGAACGGTGTTTACTATTTCAATATTGCCGCGGTGAGTGCGACAAACCAGGTTAGTACGGTTTATACATACTGTTTCATAGTTGGTATGGAGGGTGAGATTGACAGGAATTACCTTAAAGACCAGGCTGACCGGGATTGGGGCTTTGATGGAAGGGAACGGGTCGTAATCCCTGCACCGGCGATTGAGATACTGCTTCCCTTCGGCGGGAAGGACTGGTTCGCGGGAAGCTCGTTCGATGCGGAGATCAGGATGAAAAACATTCCGCAGGATAGAATCATGGGATATTCTGTTGTAGTAGACAGGACGAGAAAAGTCCCGCCGGAAAAGATAAATCTTAAGAACGGCAGGCTTTCGGTAAAAGACCTGGCTGACGGCAGATACTCTATAGCCGTGAAGTGCAGGTACTTCAGGTATTCAGGGAGCAGAAAGGTTGAGGTCTGGAGTGAACCGGCATATGCCGACTTTGAGATAAGGCTGCCGGGCCTGCTGTCGCCGCTCGATGACCTGTACTATGCTGTTATGCAGAAGATGAAGGAGCACCCGGTCGCAATACCCGTGTTTATGCTCCTGTTCGCAGTAACGGTCATATATACCGGTTTCAGCAGCAGGATAGTATTCTACTATAAACTGCTCGATTTTAAAATACGTTATTTTTTCTGATTATGGATAGCTGCAGTTTCTATAAAGACAGGAATAAACTTTTCGAGTTCCTCGATTATGCATATATCTGAATGACTGAATATGGCTGCTCCAGGGTCACGGTTGATCGATACCACTGTTCCTGAATCCTTCATCCCGGCGATATGCTGAGGTGAACCTGATATTCCGCATGCGACATAGAGCAGGGGCGAAACCTTTTTCCCGGTGAGCCCTACCTGGTACCTGTATTCTATCCACCCGTTGTCGCATAACACGCGCGATCCTGCAATTGAAGATTTAGGGAAGAGTGCGGCCATTGACCTGATCAACTCAAGGTTCTCCTGTTTTCCTGTTCCGCGACCTGCGGAGATTATAACCTCGGCATTTTCCAGTTCCGGATTATTCTCGGAGGTGTCGGTAACCGTAATGTGTGATGTCGACTCCAGGCTGATGTCGTGTTCCATAAACCCGACGCTGCCGTAATCAGCTGCGGTCTCACCAGAACTGAAAGCACCGGGCATGACTGTTATTACCAGCGGGACTTCACCCGTCTCGTAAGCCATTTCGATCTTACCGTGAAACCCGGCGCGCCTGAACCGTGGTTTGCCCTCCGATGTTTCCACTCCCGTGACCGATGTTATGCATGAAGCACCAAGAATTGCTGCAACGCGCGGTGCATAATCATAGCCAGCCGATGTGTGCGGAATAATAACAAGGTCCGGACTTAATTTCTGTGATGCTGCAAGAGCGGCCTTTGTCCATGCCTCGGCGGAGTAGTGCATGAACGCGCTGCCATCGACTGCCAGCAGGTCTGCCCCGTGGATCGGTCCGGGATTTATTTTATTGCACGGCATCACGGCAGTTATCCGGCAGTGAGCCCCATCAGCAATTTTCAGCGCACAGTTTATCATCTCGGCGTCGAGTGATGAGGCAGGATCCCGGGGTTCGCACATTATCATTATTATATAACTCATAGTACCATCCGTCATGCGCTGCGTTGTTTCATATCAAAGACTTTTTGTGAAGTATCTGCCACAATGATTCAGCTTTTTCTTTTATTGTTCCCTGCAGGACAGTACCTGCGCGCTGAGGCCTTGCGTCGAGCACCTTGATTACGGATTCGTAATGTCCCGGCCGGATTTTATCGTGCGACCTGATTTCGGTTATCACGGCAGTTTTGGCCCTCATTACATTAGAGAGCGAGGGGTAGCGCGGCCTGTTTATCCCTGACTGTAGAGTTACGAGTGCAGGGAGCCTCAGATCCATGGAGCATTCAGAAGATCCGTCAAGTTCCCGTACCACATGTATCATCATATTAACGGGGTCGATTTCCAGTTTAATGACACCTGCTGCAGACGGGTAACCGAGCAATGCGGCAACCATGGGCCCGGTCTGGCCTGACATCATGTCTTCGGACATAACTCCTGTTATTATTAAGTCGTAGCGCATACTGCTGCAGAATGCAGTGATCAGGTGTGCTTTTAATGAGGGGCTTATGTACGCGTTTTCATCGAGATATATGTGAATCCCACTGTCTGCGCCCATCTCTATCCCGCGCCTGACCGCGTGCTCAACCCTCCCGGGTCCTACAGAGAGTATGTCAACTTCTGTTCCGGGATAAGATTCTTTTATGCGCAGTGCCTCTTCGATGGCATGTTCATCAAAGCGGTTAATTCTGAAAGCGGTGTGTTCGCCGTATTCAGCCCAGGTGCCGTTCCTGTTAATTACGGGTTTCGATTCTGCGTCAGCCAGCTGTTTTATGCAAACTAAAATGCGCATTTTCACCTTCGGTTGTACTGTTGTGCATAATTTTTATACCCGCGTGTGCGGGAATGACAGGATTTTATCCGTAATTTAATGCAAAATTGAAATTCGTCATTCGTGTCAATATAATATAATCAGTAATAATTCCTGTATTAAAAAAAATCAATAAAAAAACGGACGTCCGTCTTTTTTTTTCTTGACTCTGCCGATGTAAAAGGGTATTTTTTTCCCATGGAGACGGTTAATGGGTGAAATAACTTTTATCCGGCACGGGCAGGCATCATTCGGCAAGGGTGATTACGATGTTCTGTCAGAGAAGGGCAGGGACCAGTCAGCGATCATGGCGCGTTACCTCGCGGACTGCGGCATGGAATTCGGTGCTGCATACTCCGGGACACTGAAGAGGCAGAAGGATACAGCTGATATCATACTGCAGGTCATGGACAGCTCCGGGTCAGTAAAGGTCCCGCAGCTTGTGGAGAATGAAGGTTTCAATGAGTACCATTCCGACGAAATAATGCGATACTATGTTCCGATTGTTGCTGCTGAAGATGCTGCCATGATTCCCCTTCTCGAAAAGATATTCACTGACAGGAAATCATTCCAGCTGATATTCGAGAGGGTAATTTCGAAGTGGGTAGCAGGAGAATCTCCATCTGATGGTGTCGAGGGATGGTCAAGGTTCAGGCAGAGGGTTGATGAATCATTAAAGTCTATCATAAACGCGAATGGAAAGGATGGTAACATCGTGGTGTTCTCGTCGGGCGGAGTGATATCTGCATCAGTTCAGATCGCCACAGGCATGTCGCCCTTCGAGGCGATGAGGCTGGGATGGGGGCTTGTCAACTGCTCGCTGACCAGGTTCAGGTACGGCAGTTCGGGCCTCATAGTGCATTCATTCAACAACTACGCACATTTTGAAATGAATAATTTAAGGGAATTTATAACATACAGGTAGGGAGGAGTTTATGGATTTTGAAATATCGGACAAAATGAAAGCTGTCACGGGGATGATAAACGAGTTCGTTGACAAGGAGCTTATTCCGCTTGAGCACGATTTTTTAACCGGGGATTTCAGGAAGCTTGAACCTGTGATCGAAGAGAAACGTAAAATGGTCAGGCAGATGGAGCTGTGGGCGCCTAACCAGGATAAAGAATACGGCGGCATGGGACTCAACCTTGTGGAGCACGGCCTTGTGTCAGAGGCTCTGGGCAGAAGCCCCATGGGACACTATGCTTTCAACTGCCAGGCACCTGACGCTGGAAATATGGAGATATTGCACAAGTTTGGAACAGAGGAACAGAAGGAGAAATACCTGAAACCGCTTGTTGCAGGTAAGATACGCAGCTGTTTTTCCATGACAGAGGTGGAGATGCCGGGATCGAACCCGGTTATGATGGACACTACCGCTGTTAAGGACGGGAGTGACTACATAATAAACGGCCAGAAGTGGTATTCCACGGCAGCTGACGGTTCCCAGTTTTCAATATGCATGGCTGTTACAAATCCTGATGCGTCACCTTACCTCAGGGCCAGCATGATCATAGTTCCCACAGACAATCCGGGTTTTAACCTTGTACGGAACATACCGGTCATGGGACACGAGGGGAGCGGATACTTCAGCCACGCTGAGGTGCTCTTTCAGTCGTGCAGGGTCCCCCAGAGCAACCTGCTGGGGCCCGAGGGTCAGGGATTTGTAATTGCGCAGGAGAGGCTGGGGCCGGGCCGAATTCACCATTGCATGAGGTGGATTGGTGTATGCAACAGGGCGTTCGAGCTGATGTGCAGAAGGGTCAACCAGAGGATGATTTCGCCTGACGGGAAGACACTTGCGACAAAGCAGATAATCCAGGCCATGGTTGCAGATTCAGCGGCCGAGATACAGGCTGCCAAGCTCATGACACTGCATGCCGCATGGAGGATAGACAACCTGGGACAAAAAGCAGCCAAGGTGGATATTTCACTCATTAAATTTTACGTGGCGAATGTCATGCAGAACGTAATAGACAGGGCACTGCAGGTTCACGGCGGTCTCGGCATGACCGATGATACAATCCTCGCCTTCTTCTTCAGGCATGAACGCGCTGCAAGGATATATGATGGCGCGGACGAGGTTCACAGGATGAACGTGGCCAAAACCATACTCAAAGAATATGAAAAGAAAATATAGAGGGTAATGCGTTCTGCCATGACATATAACGAGTTTAAAAAAATTGTGAATATCTCGAAGGAGGACATCTCCGGACAGATTCTTGAACAGAACCGTGATTCTATCAAGGTGAAGAAGGAGAAGAAGGTAATCGAAAACCTGATAAAAATTTTCGATGCCACACTCGAGATATGCAGCAAGAAAAGTTTCCAGGCAATGAGTATAAGGGACCTTGCAGCGCAGTCGGGCTTAAGCCGCGGAGCGCTCTACTCCTATTTCACGAACAAGGAGGAGCTCCTTAACCTGATCCAGATGCAGGGCAGGCAGATTGCATACAGGGTGCTTACAGAACAGATATCAACCACCCGTGGGCCTGTTGAGCAGCTCAGGATGGCGATCAAATCGCACATCTACCTGAGCGAGGCCATGCAGACATGGTTTTATTTCACCTACATCGAGGCAAGGAACCTGTCAAAGACTGAACAGAAAAAGGCAATCGAAAGCGAGCTGCAGACTGAGGCGATTTTTGTGGATATAATCAACTCCGGGATTAAGGAAAAAATTTTTGCCGGCGACAACGTGGTTCTAACAGCATCTGTGATAAAGGCCATGCTCCAGGACTGGTACCTGAAGAGGTGGAAGTATACGCAGAGGAAGGTCTCTGTTGATGAATATGCAGAATTTGTAATTAAAGTGACCGAGGCATCGCTGCTTCGTAAAAAATAAGGAGGATGGTATGAGTGATGTAACTGACCGCGCCACTTCGATTCGAAGCGGCGAGGAACTCGACGCAAAGAAAGTTCTTGAGTACCTGAAAGATAATATCCCGGGACTTAGCGGTGATATTGAAATAAAGCAGTTCCCCAGCGGCTTCTCGAACCTGACCTACTCGGTTAAAGTGGGCAGCCGCGAAATGGTGCTGCGCAGGCCGCCGTTCGGAAAGAAGGCAAAGACCGCGCACGACATGGGGCGCGAGTTTAAAATACTGAGCGCGCTGAAGCCCGTGTTCCCCTACTGCCCGGAACCTGTTCTGTACACAGAGGACGAAAACATAATGGGATGCCCCTTCTATCTCATGGAACGAATACAGGGCATAATTCTCCGCAAGGATCTGCCGAAGGGGATGGAGCTGAATCCGAAGGACGCGCGCACTCTAAGCGAAAACCTGATAACAATATTATGCAAACTGCATTCGGTGGATTACACAAAGGCGGGGCTCGCGGATTTCGGCAAACCCGAAGGTTATGTAAAACGCCAGGTCGATGGGTGGAGCGGCAGGTACAGGGACGCGAAGACTCCCGATGCGCCTGATTTTGAAAAGGTAATGCAGTGGCTCCATGACAAGATGCCGGGAGAGTCCGGGATAGTGGGGATTATCCACAATGACTACAAGTTTGACAACGCCGTGCTTGATCAGTCCAACCCCACCGAGATAATCGGCATACTTGACTGGGAGATGGCAACACTGGGAGATCCGCTAATGGACCTGGGTTCGTCGCTGGGATACTGGGTCGAGAAGGACGATCCCGCATCGATGCAGCCGTTAAGACAGATGCCCACTAACCTTGAAGGGATGCTCACAAGAAAGGAACAGGTGGCGCTGTATAGCGAGCTCATGGGTGTGAAGATCGACAACTTCGATTTTTATTACTGCTTCGGACTGTTCAGGCTTGCGGTTATCGCGCAGCAGATCTACTACAGGTTCTACAACGGGCAGACAAAAGATGAAAGATTCAGGATGCTCATATTCGCAATAAAGATTCTTGAAGCAACGGCGCTTAATGTAATTGCGAAATCTGATCTGTAACATACAGCCGGTGTATATTGAAAAACGTAAGGAGATGTTTATGAATATAGATGATATTAAAAAAGTAGTGCTGCTGGGAGCGGGAACAATGGGGCAGCAGATAAGTGTACCATGCTCGCTTTCCGGTTATGATGTCGTTATATATGACATCAATGAGGATGCGCTCAAAAAGGCAATGGACAGGATACCGGAAATTTTTAACGGTTTTGTTTTGTGGAAGAAGTGCACACGGGAAGAGGCTGATGCAGCGCTGAAGCGTATTTCAACCACTACCGATCCTGAACTTGCTGCAAAGAACGCTGATATCATAAACGAGTCGGTTCCTGAGAAACCTGACCTGAAGGTGAAGATATTTTCACAGTTCAACAAGCTCTGTCCTGAACGGACTATATTCACAACCAATACATCAACACTGATGCCGTCGATGATTGCTGATGCTACAGGGAGGCCTGAAAAATTCCTGGCGCTTCATTACCATGACGTGAGCATGACCAATGTTGTAGATATTATGCCGCACCCCGGTACCTCGAAGGAGGCGGTGCAGCTTGTGAAGGAGTTTGCTGTAAGGACCGGTATGCTGCCTATCATGCTTGAAAAGGAGCATTCGGGCTACGTCTTCAATTTCATGATCGGCGCAGTGTTCACTGCGGCGCTTACGCTGAAGACAAGGAATGTTGCGTCAATCGAGGATATAGACAGGTCGTGGATGGGGGTCACCCGCATGATGTTCGGGCCTTTCGGCCTCATGGACAGCATAGGCCTGGACACGATGCTCAGCTTTACCGAGTTCTGGGCTGAAAAGAATAACGACAACCACTGGCGTAAACACGCTGCATTGCTGCGCAGTTACGTTGAAAAGGGGCATCTTGGTAAAAAGACGAAGAAGGGTTTCTATGATTATCCGAAGCCTGCATTCATGCAGCCGGAATTTCTTAAAGGTGTAAAATAACAGGGGGAATAATATGATAGTTGATTTTAATCTTAAGGGAAAAATTGCAGTTGTAACAGGGGCAAGCCGGGGTATAGGCGAGAGTATCGCAAAGGCGCTCGCAGAGCAGGGCGCAGAGGTGATTATTACCAACAAAACGATGGAGGGGCTGCCCGAGGTTGAGGCCGCGATAAAGGCCGCTGGGGGAAAGGCAATATCAAAGGCGTGTCATAACGGCATACTTGCTGAAATAGACAGCCTGTTCAAAGAGATCGAGTCAAAATACGGCAGGCTGGATATTCTTGTGAACAACGCAGCCATGAACTTTTACTTCGGCGGGATTGTTGATGCCTCGGAGGATGTGTGGAACAAGACAATGGATGTTAACCTGAAGGGAAACTTCTTCATGTGCCAGTACGGCGCGAAAATGATGATGAAGAACGGCGGCGGTTCAATTATTAATGTTGCATCAATAAACGGGATCAGACCCGCTCCGATGCAGGGAGTCTATTCAATCACCAAGGCCGGTGTTATTGCGATGACAAAATCATTCGCCAAGGAGCTTGCTCCATACAAAGTGCGGGTGAATGCACTGCTTCCCGGACTTACCGATACAAAGTTCGCGTCGGTCATGGTGAAGAACGAAGAGCTCATGGAAAAAGTTCTTCTGCCGATGATACCGATGCATCGCCCGGCCCAGCCCGAAGAGATGTGCGGAGCGGTCCTTTACCTCGCATCAGACGCGTCGACATTCACAACCGGAGCAACTATAGTTGTGGATGGAGGGGCACTGGCCTGAACATTCAGAGATTACAGCTCACAAGCTGCAGCAGCTCGCGGCAGTTCGCCGCGAGATCGCTGCTCCGCTTGAAGAGTCCGCCGCCCATGAGGTAAATTACATCTACGCCGTAAAATGAAGTCATCTCCGGTATATTCGTGAAGTTCATGCCGCCGCCAGGAGCGGGGAATATGCTTTTTATGTGCCCGGATTCACTTTTGCATTCATTTACTATATCAGAACATTCATCTTTTGTGAACGAGAAGCGTCCGCCGAAGTTGGGGTAGACAACTATATCAGCGCCAGCCATACGCATGAGCCTGCCGAGCAGCGCACCGTGCGTGAATCCCGATGCGCCTGAAAGGTACGGGCCGATGAAAGCCGGGTGACTCATTACCGGCAGGCCGAAGCTCTCGTCATCGGCAAGCTGTTTCATGACGTCGAATCCGGTTATTGCGGGTGAGATGAGTACTCCCCCTGCGCCATGTTCCTTCGCGTAGAATGCCCGGTCTATAAGATCGTTCGACGGTGCGGTAATGTTCGGGAAGTAGAGTGTTTTACCTCCACACTTCGAGTTAGCCTCATTGACGGCAAGGGCACAGGATGCTGCACGGTCCCTGAACCTGGAGAAGGGCTGATCCGATAAGCCGTGATCGTCCTTGATAATATCAATTCCGCCGCGTGTAAATTCAGCAGCCAGTCCTGCAAACTGAACAGCTGTCATCCCCATCGGCTTGATCGCGGAAGCGATAAGCGGCCTGCCATATACTTTAAGTATATCCCTGATGCCGTTCACTCCAAAACGCGCTCCCGGAAATCTTTTTGAAAATTCCGGCGGAAGCGTTATCTCCTCAATCACGATACCAGGTTTTAAACTTATGTTTCCGAAGATGACATTAAGGAACTGTGTGAACTCGAAGGCGGAAGTTTCGACAGCAAAACTTATTACGGCCCTGAACCTGTTATTTCCTGCAGCTGCGAATGACTCGATCCTGCCGAAGATGTTCTTCCAGATGAAACTGTCAGTGACCAGCTCCTCGGGAAACTCAACGGTCTGTTCAATGCATATATCCTTTGCTGCCGCAAGGGCGTCTGCCTCGCTCCCTGTTAGTCTGTATGTTACGGTGAATCTTTCACCTGAAACTGTTCTTTTCATCAGTCCGATGTTATTTTGTATTAAAAAAGAACAGGTTTACTCCGCCGCTCCCTTCCCGGCCTTCTTCACTCTCGCTCTCAGCCTCTCTCTCTTTTATTTCTTTAGGGGTTCTGAGTTCTTTCAGTTTTTTTCTTATGCTTGTGAGGGTTGTCTTGTTGCCGCTTTCAATATTATCAAATGTACTGCTGTTTTTTTCGGTTACCGGTTTTACTTCTGCATCTTTTTCAAAAGCATCTGATTGTTTATTATTAAGTTCATTCTTAATCAGTTTTGAGTTTGCACCTGCAACTACCTGTTCATCCTTTTCGATTTCGATGGATTTATTCTGCCTGGTTGATTTCACCCGGACCTTGCCGTCAAGGCATGCAACGGTACTGGTTTTCCCGTTATCGATAACAAAAAATTCAGTGCCGCGAACCGCAGCTGTACAGGTATTGGTTTTAACAACAAAGTCCTGGTCTTTCATAAGCTTGTTTTTAATTTTGAAAAAGCTCTTGCCTTTATTTAATGCGAGATATGTTTTTTCAACATCGGTTTTTTTATCCCTTGTTAATGTTTCTATGGAAACTTCGGTGTTGCCGAAAACTTTTATTACATTTTCATCTATGTAAATTTCGCAGAGGGAGTTTTCTCCTTTTGTCCGGATTTTCATCCCCCTGTCAACAGGGATGCCTGCTGCAGCCGGCGTCTCCTTCCCGTCAGAGGAAATAATATAAACGCTTCCCGTGACAAAATTCACAAGGCCTATCATGATCTTTTTTTCTGTTTTACTGCCACATCCATAGACAAGGAACATAACTATTAGTATTGAAATTATTCTTTTCATATTGACTCCATGGAAATAATAAATCAGATAATAAAATAGAGTTAAATTCCTGTCAATCAATAACCACGAAGAAATACTGCATCATGTTAACAAATAGTATGTATTCATGCCTTGATATGGTAAGTCAGGTTTATCAGTTTGCTGTAAAATAAATTCCTTAAACAAAAAAATGTTTGCCCGTCTCCCGCTGTGTCCAATCATTGTCATGTACAGGTAATAGAATGCGCCAGAGAAGATCCCCTCACACCCTTGGTCACGAAAGTATTGGTAAACTCCTGCTGGAGTATTCGCTCCCTGCCATAGTGGCAATGACCGCAACGTCAGTCTACAATATCATAGACCGGATTTTCATCGGTCAGGGTGTAGGTGCGCTTGCCATATCAGGCCTTGCGCTTACTCTCCCGTTTATGAATCTCGGCGTGGCGCTTGGTGCGCTCGTGGGTGCAGGTGCCGCGACCCTGGTTTCAATAAGGCTCGGAGAAAAGCGCGGTGACGAGGCTTCTCTCATCCTAGGAAACACGGTTGTTCTGAACATAATAATCAGCACACTTTACTCGATTGTCATGCTGATATTTCTGGATGAAATACTCTACCTTTTCGGTGCGAGCGCTGCTACGCTCCCTTATGCCAAAGAGTTCATGCAGATTATACTTATTGGTAATGTATTCCTCCATTCATATATGGGGCTCAACAGTATAATGCGCGCATCCGGGTATCCGGCAAAATCGATGTTTATCACTCTCTCCACTGTCGGCATTAATCTTCTCCTCGCGCCTCTCTTCATATTTATATTCAAATGGGGAATCCGGGGAGCTGCCTTTGCCACGGTAATCGCGCAGCTGATCGGGCTCGCGGTAACCCTGATCCATTTTATCAGGAGAAGCAGCTTCGTTCATTTTATGAAAGGCCATTTCGCACTTCATGCAGAGATTATACGCGCAATATTTTCAATCGGCATGTCTCCGTTTGTGATAAATGTATGCGCATGCCTGATTATAATTATCATGAACCTCCAGCTGGTAAGGCATGGCGGTGATTATGCCGTGGGGGCTTATGGTATTATAAACTCGGTGCTCATGTGCGTTGTCATGATCATACTTGGCCTGACACAGGGGATGCAGCCTATAGCTGGCTACAACTACGGCGCGCTTCATTTCGACAGGGTGAAAACAGTTTTCAAGTACACTGTTATCGCCGGAACATGTGTATCATCATCCGGGTTTATTCTGGGTGAACTCCTGCCGCGTCAGATTGCCTATGCGTTTACAGATAACGGTGAACTTGTTAATCTTTCTGTTACCGGTATGCGCATCGCAATGATAATGTTTCCTCTCGTGGGATTCCAGATGGTGACATCAAACTTCTTCCAGTCAATCGGCAGGGCAAAAATATCAATCGTGCTGACACTATCCAGGCAGGTATTTTTCCTGATACCATCCCTGCTGATTCTGCCGTCTCTGTTCGGGCTTATCGGGGTCTGGGCTGCAATGCCTGTAGCGGACTTTTTTTCCAGCTGTATGACGTTTTTTATACTGAAGAGTCAGACAAAAAGGGTGCTGGCTTAATAATCCTGGGGCAAGGTGATACTACGTGCGGTTATTCAATGTACATAGTCTCTATCAATTTGGCGTATCTTTCGTTTATGACCCGGCGCTTGACCTTCATGGACGGTGTAAGCTCACCGTTTTCCTGTGTCCAGGGCTCTTCCATTAAAATATATTTTTTAACCTGTTCCGAGCGTGAAAAGTTCCGCTGGTGGTAGTCGATTTCCTTTTTAAAAAGTATCCTGATCCTTTCGTGTGCAAGCAGCTCTTTCCTGTCGCTGCATGTTAAGTCCCTTCGCTTTGCCCATTCATCCAGCGCTTCGAAATCAGGCACTACCAAAGCTGTGAGATGTTTTCTTCCATCTCCGATTACCGCAGCCTGCTCAATGTATTTTGAGTACATCAGGTTCATCTCGATATTCAGGGGTGATATGTTTTTGCCTGCGGATGTTATGATTATATCCTTTTTTCTTCCGCTGATGTGCAGGTATTCATGATCATCAAAGTATCCCAGGTCCCCGGTTTTAAAATAACCGTCTTCTGTGAACGCTTCCGCAGTTGATATTTCATCGTTGAAGTAACCCTTCATTACCTGGGGTCCTTTTATCAGTATTTCACCATCCCCGGATATTCGCACATCTGTACCATCGACCACTTTGCCTACAGCACCGGTCTTGATGAAATCAGGTCTGATTGCGCTTACCACGGGTGATGTCTCGGTTAGACCATAACCTTCAATTATCCGGATGTCGATGCACATGAAAAACCTTGCTATTTCTGCTGACAGGGAATTCCCCCCTGATATCGCAAAACGAAGGCGGTCCATGCCTATATTGTTTTTTATCCGCGAGAAGACAAGCTTTGACGCAATGGCATATATAAATGCGAATATCCCTTTACGCTCGGTATCATGGGTCAGGTAGTGAATATTTTTTTCACCGATTTTCATGGCAGCCCGGAAAATTAAACGACGCACCGGGTTAGATTCACGGACACGCTGCTGCACCGCGTGGTATATTTTTTCGAACATGCGTGGTACTGACACAAATGATGTGGGCCTGACAGTCTTAAGGTCATCAAGAAGCGTTGAGATGTCTTCGGCAAATGAGACCTTGGTGTTGCTGCTGATTGCCAGGTAGTATCCGCCCATTCTTTCAAGTGCATGCGACAGCGGTAAAAAGGAGAGGAAGTCATGCTTGATCGACAACTTGTTTTTGTAATGCTCATGTACCTGGCGGACGTTTGATATCAGGTTGCCGTGAGTAAGCATCACCCCCTTGGGGTCTCCCGTAGTGCCCGATGTGTATATGATAGTAGCCAGGTCATCGTGTGTAATTGTTTTTATAGCCTCGTCAAGGTCGATCATGGGAAGTTTCATTGATCCTTCAGCGATGGCCTGGCTGAATGTAAGCATCATCGGATCGCCTGTATCCTTTTCGTCGAATAAAACAATTTTTTCCAGGTGCGGCAGTTTATCTTTTACCGATAAAATTTTTTCAGCCTGTTCCATGTCGCCGGCAAAACATATCCTGGCCATGGAATGTGAAAGTATATAGCATGCCTCAGATGCGGTGTTAGTGGAATATACCGGTACATCGACAACTCCCGCAAGAAGAGACGCCATGTCAGCTACCCACAACTCGTAGCGGGTGCCTGAAAAAATTGCTGCCCTGTCTCCGCGCTTAAGTCCCGCATGAACAAGCCAGGCGGTCATGCAGTGCACCAGTTCACCCATCTCCCTCCATGAGACATCATGGTAAGCATTGTTTATCTTGTATGCAATGCAAGCCTCGCCCGAATTGTCCCGAACCCTTCCCAGAAAAATTTCGCATACTGAATTTTCTGTAATCTCGTGGACCTCTGAGTGTGTCCTGCTGCTCATTGTGATTATACCATGGCTCCTGAATTTTCCTGATCAACAGCATGGGCTTCCGGGATGTTTTTTTCGCCAAAATCTGTTTCCTTCGCAAAACGGAAACAGTTGCTGATAAAACGCCTTGTGTCGGGTAGCGAAATACCCGATCCCTCAAGCGCCAGCCTGGTTGCACTGGTGCTGTACTGCGGGCTCATGTCCCATACATATGGTTCAAAGGCGCTGAATGTCTTTATAACTTTTTTGTACAGGCCTGGTTTCATGAAGCGGAAAACCGGGCTGATTATTACGCGCCAGACCGATGCCGGAATTACCTTTGTTTTTTTTCCGAATTCGTCTGTTACCAAAGGCAGAAGGCTCCTGAGCCTGACGTTTCCTTCAGGGCCCGCTGCCAGGGGGAAGCACTTGCCTATATTATTCTCGTTACCTGACAGGTGAACTATTGCTTTTGCAACAAAGTCAACAGGCACTATGTCCAGGCGCGTCCTTGTGTTCAGAGGTATGGCCGGGATATTCCATGTAAGAAAAAGTTTCAGAATCGGGTAGATGACGTTTCGCGGTTTTGCCCTTCCTGATTCAGAGAGTCCAACTATTATGGACGGTCGGTAGATGATCACCGGGAGGTCTTTCATATTTTCACGCATAAATTTTTCTGCTTCATATTTGCTCTGCTCGTATGTGTTCTTGAATCCGTACCTGTCTGTGAGGTCAGTCTCTTTCGCTACTCCCCTGCGTCTGCCTGCCACGAAGCAGGTGCCGACATATGCCAGATGAGAGAAATCTTCGTTCTTTACATGGCATTGTTTTGCAAATTTTACGATATTTTTTGTTCCCCCGACGTTGGTTTTTCTTATGGCCTCAATTGCCTGGTTAAAGCGCACATCAGCTGCACTGTGTATAATGTGGGTAACCTCATTTGTCAGGAGGTCATATGTTTCTGCATCCATGCCCAGGTTGTCGCTTCCCAGGTCCCCTTCAACTGCCATGATAGCGCCAGTATCCTTTATCCCGCTTTCGGCGCAGATTTTTTTCAGCCGTTCATCCGGTGAGCCCGATTTATTACCGCGGATCATGCAGTAAATACGGTTTTCCCTGTTTTGGGAAAGAAGGGCCATGATCTCTTCCCCCAGGAATCCGGTTACACCTGTGATAAAATAAACATTTTTCATTGATTTACCTCTGTATTTGATAATAAAAACCGGCAGGTCGGTATTTTGCCGGCAAATACGGAAAAATGTCAATAAAGTTTATTTGGAATACAGGTAAATATACCGGAATAGGGGTCAGAGCCCTTGTTTACTAAATCAGCTGCATGGACAGGACGAACTTTAACTTGACAAATATTTAAATACGAAGAATTACTTAGTCATCAAGTCTGATCCAGACAGGGGTATTTCTTCATTCATCCAACCGGCAGGATTACTGAAAAGCTGCTGGGAAATTCTGCATGGAGCGTTTTTTATCATGAAAAAAATTATTCTGCTCGCATCTTCTGTTATACTCGCGCTCACATTCTCTACCGGCTGCTGCATGCAGAGCTGTATTGACACAATGATGAGTATTAACTACGGGCCCATTACTGTTATACTGAACAAGAAGTTTGACCAGTCAAAAATTAAGCGCATTGCCGCTTTCCCCTTTGATGACAGCGGATATTCAGGCTTTGATAAGGGAAGCGGCGCCACTGTATCAGACTGGTTTGCAGTTGAACTTCTCAAAACAGGGTACTATGAAGTAATAGAAAGAAACCAGGTTGAAAAGATTCTGAAGGAGCAGATGTTCCAGCAGACCGGAATTGTTGATGTTGATACAGCAGTGAAGGCTGGCAGGATTCTCGGTGTGCAGGGACTGCTCATGGGTTCAGCAGGCGGTACATCCGGCGCATTTACGGTAGTAGTAAAACTTATAGATGTTGAAACAGGCAACACCGCATGGTCTGTTGTGTATGAAACCAATCATCCCAAGAGGGCAGTGCCTGTGTTGAAAGTGGAACTGGATAAGTACTACGCTGAAAAATCAGGGACCAAAACAAAATAATAACCTGCTTATTGTTTACACCAGCCTGCTGTTCCGTATCTGAGGCAACAGAGGCAGGTGCCTGAACATCTATTTTTCTATTATCTCCCTTGTCTTCTCAACTGTGAATTTAACAAGGAACAGTTTCTTCTCCGCGGCTGTACCGTCCTTTCCGTGGTGTTTCCTGAATTTATCTATCTCGGCCGGGTTATCTGTCTCGCCCTTTTTTTTAAGGTAAATCCTTATCCCTTTTGACTTTGATCCCTCTTCGAGAAAAAGGTAGGCTGCGCGAGGATTGGTCTGAAGATTGGCATGGCTTACGCGGTCGTTCATGATCAGCGCGAAAACATCACCTTCAATAAAATGGGGCTTGCCGTACACTGCGGCGTTTACGTTACCCGTGCTGTCGCAGGTCGAGAGCACGGCGAGGCCTGAAGTTTTTTCGAAGTATGCTTTCAGTTCTGTAATGTTCATGTTTTATTATCCTTTATCAAATATTACTACTGCAGTGTGCCCGCTGTTTAAAAATGCAGGCGCTGTTTATAAGTGGAGTGCATCAGCTGTCCAGTGTTTCACGGACCTTCAGTGCCAGGTCATTCATTGTAAAAGGTTTGTGAATAAAATGCACACCCTCGTCCAGTACTCCGTGCTGAGCTATGACATTAGCAGTATAGCCGGAAATGAACAGTACTTTAAGTCCTTCTCTTATGGATAATATTTGAGCAGAGAGTTCACGGCCGTTCATCCCCGGCATCACCACGTCTGTCAGCAGCAGGTCAATCTTTTCCGGGTATTCCCTTGCTATGTTTAAGGCATGGTCCGGTGACGGTGCGGGGATCACCCTGTACCCGAATTCTTCAAGCATTGATACCGCAATCTCCATTATCATGGGTTCATCTTCAACAAGAAGTATTGTCTCATGGCCTGTCGAAAAAGGTTTATCTGTTGTAACAGACTGAAACTGCCCTGATTCCTCTTCAATTTTCGGCAGATATATTTTGAAAGTTGTTCCAACTCCCGGTTCGCTGTATACATTAATTACTCCGCTGTTCTGTCTGACAATCCCGTAAACAGTTGCCAGCCCAAGGCCTGTGCCTTTGCCGATATCCTTCGTGGTAAAAAATGGTTCAAAAAGATGCGAACGTATATCTGCGTTCATCCCTGAACCATTATCGCTTATGGCGATCATGACATATGCACCCGGCACCAGGTCGGGATTATCCCTGCTGCTGAAGATATCGAGTATGACATTCTTTGTTTCAATGGTTATCCGACCGGTATTGGTTATGGCCTGTCTTGCGTTGACGCAAAGATTCGCGAGTATCTGGTCAATCTGCGTCGGGTCCATCTTTACAGGCCATACGCTGTCGCACGGGATCCATGCAAGCTCTATGTCCTCGCCTATAAGCCGTTTGAGCATGGTCAGTATTTTACCGATTGTGTCATTCAGGTTTATTATCTCCGGGGTAATGGCCTGCTTGCGTGCAAAAGAGAGAAGCTGGCGCGTAAGGTTGGCCGAACGTTTTGCCGCTTTTTCTATCTCCTGCAGTCTCGGGTAGACGGGATGATCCGGTGATGTCTTTAATATACCTATCTCAGCCTGGTTCAGTATAACACTGAGCATGTTGTTGAAGTCATGGGCAACACCGCCGGCCAGCCTTCCTATAGAGTCCATTTTCTGCGCCTGGGTCAGCTGGGCCTGGAGTATCTCCTTTTCTCTTTCTTCACGTTTGCGGTCTGTTATGTCAGTGTGAATCCCTACAAGCGCCGTGATTTTTCCGGAACTGTCCCTGTTCGCATATGCGCGGAGATCAATGTCTTTAACCTGGTGGTCCCTGGAATACATTTTCACTTCGCCCATCCATTGACCACCGGACATCAAGGTTCTGAAAATATCCTCGCCTTTTTTCCTGTCAACGTATAACGAAGCAGGCGGATTATCGCATATATTGCCCAGTAACACGGTCATCGCCCTGTTCTGGTAATAGTGACGGCCGTCAGGTGTTGCTAACCCGATTGCATCTGTCGAGTTTTCAACAGATTCCCTGAAAATCATGAGCTCGTCCTCTGTTTTTTTCCGTTCAGTGATGTCGCGCACATTTACTATAACACCTTTGATTGCCGGGTCATCAAGATAGCTCTGCGCCACGGATTCCAGGTATACCCAGCCGTTTGTTTTGTGTATATGCCTGTACTGCACTCTGCAGATTTTGTCCGGATTTTTAATGCACTCATTAAAAACAGCCAGTACTTCTCCAATGTCGTCAGGATGAATTAACTGATCCAGTGGCACTTTGCATTCATCCACACTGTAGCCGGTTATCTTCTCTGAAGAAGGGCTAATATACCTCTGAATACCGTCAGCACCGATAATCACAAATGTGTCGGTTGAATTTTTAATAAGATATTCGAATTTTTTTTCACTCTCGGAAAGTCTTTCTGTTTCCAGTTTTATGGCAGCACGCAGCCTGCGGTTCCACACAAGCATGTGCAGTGCTATGATGGCTGCGCCTGCTGGAACACCCCCCATGATGAGTTTTAGCCACAGGGGAAGAAACATTTCAGGGTTCCTGTTGAACCACCTGTTCATTGCCCGGTAATATTCCGTGTTACCATTATTCTGCATAACAAGGAGAGTGGTATCAAACCTGTCTATTATATCCTGGTCAAAGTCCTTCCTGAAGGCGTAGTATAAACCCCGGGGACATATCACCACCGGGCTGGGTGCGATGTCGTCCGGGCGCTCGGATGAGAAGTAGAAAAACCTGTCGCCTAAAAAAAGATCGGCTTTACCGGACTCCACAGCCCTTACCATCTCCCTGTAGCCCGGCACTGCAACAATTGTGCAGTCAAGGTTGAACTCTTTCATAAGGGTATTTTTAAGATACTGCTCCTGGATGGAGTTCTCTATAACTGCAATCCTTTTGCCGTTCAGGTCCTCGATCCTGTATATGCGCCCGGCTGTATGTGAAAAAGCCTGTATCCATGATTCAATAACGAATTTTTTATTCAGGCGGAATTTCCTGGCGCGTTCAGCGGTGTAGGAAACGTCAAGGAGAACGTCGAGTTCCCCTTTTTCCAGTTTCCTGATGTTCTCGGCCCATTCGCCGATGATATACTCTACCTGGAAATTGTTCTGCCGCGCGATTTCATTTGTAATATCAACAAAAAATCCTGCAGGCCTTCCATTGGAGTCAATAAACACCGTGGGATTGCTATTGTATATCCCCGCTCTGATTGTTTCATTTGATCCGGCAGAGAATGAAGTAACAAACAGCAATGTAATGATGGCAAATATTCTTTTCATGCTTTCCTGTATAAACCGGGGTTGATCATGATATAATGATATATAATTTTGGAAGAGTTGTCCATAAAATAACGATAATTATCCGGAACTGAATTATTTTTGACAGTAAGCGGGATAATTCTGATTTATAAAACAGCGTACAGATATATCACAATGTGAGGATTAATATGATTGAAAGAAACAGCGGACTGTACATGAGAGTGGACAGGTTTAAAAAGGTGGAGTCCCGCATTTCACAAAAGAATAGAAGCATGACACTATTGTCGCGGGCCAGGATAATGTTTATGTCCAAAAGGTTCAATATAGGGCTTTTCTTTATGCTGCTAGCTGCTGTTAATTTTAAAATGTGCATGCCCGATGTCCAGGCCGGGTGCATACCATGCATGACCGGTGAAACAGCAGAAGTACAGGGAGTAATAACAAAGGTCGACGTAAAATCATACGGAGCTAAAAGTTATAACGGCTATTATATCCATTATACATACACTGTGGAGGGAAAAACTTACAGCGGCATGGCGGTCGACAGCGGCAGGGGACTTGGCTACCTGGAAAACCACACTGTTGTGGTGGATTACTCAGTAAAAAACCATGCGTGTTCATGTGCAAGGAACATGGAGTGCCTTGCACAGAGTGCGCTCTTCACAGTGATAACCGGTGCGGTACTTTTTTTTATCGGACTGCTGTGGATTCTGTCCGGCATAATGGGAATATCCAGGGCAGCTGCAGTACTTCAGTATGGGGATGTTGTACAAGGCACAGTAAGCGGTATTGCAGAGGAGAAGAAGAGTAATCCCTTTAACCTGGGAGGTGTAGGGAGCTTCCGGAGTAAAATCACGCAGTACCGGGTTACGTGCAGTTTCAGTACTGCTGAGGGTAAAAAAAAGACATGCACCTTGAATGCAAAAAATAAAGATGTGATACAATCCGGTGATAACCTGACGGTCATATATGATCCTGACATCCCTGAAAATGTGCTGGTGATCGAGGCGCTGCCTAAATCTGTAAACACAAGTCCGGAACTCCCGGTATAGCAGCGCAACAGAACCGTAGCCGGCAGACTTAAAGAAAGCGCTTAACCGTGACTGCCGATCATACGACAGATTCTAAAGCGCTTCCGGCTTTGCGTTTGAATGAACCGCAATAAAACGGGCAGCTGCCATTTTATCCTCAGTGATCCCGGACTTCTGCCCGGTCATGAACTCAACATTCCTCACCAGGGTCATGGCGTCAAGCCCGTACTCTTTCATCAGGTATTCTTTGCCCGCGCCGTGCACAAATGTATCATTGATGCCGATCTTCATAAGACGCCTGTTTATGCAGAGTTCGGCCATTCTTTCTGCCACGATGGTTCCAAGTCCGCCGGTTACAGTGTGGTTCTCCATGGTTATTACACCATAGGCCGAACCTGCTATTGCATCCATGATCTCCATGTCGTTAAAGGGCTTAAGCGTGGTAACATGGAAGTGGCTTATGGATACGCCTGCATCTTTCAGCAGGACTGTGGCGCGCATGGCCTCCTCTGTGCATATGCCTGTTGTTAAAAGAACAAGGTCATTCCCCTGCGACAGCCTGCGGGACGTTCCCACAACTATCGGCTCTGAAGCGTCAAACAGCCTGGGTATTTCGCCGCGCAGCATGCGGACATACACCGGGCCTGGAACAGACATCGCGGCATCCAGTATAGACTCGACGTCAGTGGCGTCGCCTGTTTCAAGAATGGTCATGTTGGGAAGCGCCCTCATCACCGCGATGTCCTCTATTGCCTGGTGTGTCGCCCCGCCCGGTGTCATAATGCCCGGCAGGAACCCGAACATCTTGACCGGCAGGTTGGGGTAGGCAACGGACATTGCAATCTGGTCGAATGCCCTCCTGTAGATGAACACCGCGAATGTATGTATCAGGGGAACGTATCCCTCCCGCGCCATGCCCCCTGCGAAAGAGATCATGTTCTGTTCCGCTATGCCCATTGAGAAGAACCTGTCCGGGTACGTGTCGCGGAACAGGTCGATCTCGGTTGAACTGGTCAGGTCGGCAGAGAGTACAACGGCCTCGGGCCTCTCCTTTGCCCATGACACAAGGTTCTTTGCATGGACGCGGCTGAGATACCGGCTGTCACTCCTTTTTTCAGGCTGGGTGATCTTTCTATTGTGGAAATCGGCGAGTTCCTTCTTTTCGTCAAAGTTCGCAAAACGTACATAGTGAAATTTCGGTTTGCGTTTATTCAGTATTTCGATCCCGCGCGATGGATCGGTGTCGCACAGAACACATAGGGGTTTTTCAGGATCCCGCTGTGACGTGCCGATTCGTACAAGTTCATCAATGTCGTGTCCGTTTATGCGGATGGTTTTGATACCGAATGCCTCGAGGCGTTTGTCAAGCGGCTCAATGTTCATGACGTCGGTCATCTTCCCGTCGCACTGGTAGCCGTTTACGTCAACGTAGATGAGGATGTTGTTAAGCTTGTGGAACGCCGCTGCCTGCAGCGCCTCCCATGTCTGACCGATCTGGAACTCGCCATCGGACATGAACAGTACCACGCGTCCGCTTTCACCTTTAAGTTTGCGTCCCATGGCTATGCCGAATCCCTGGCTTATGCCCTGGCCCAGTGACCCGGACATTATCTCCATGCCCGGGGAATGTTCCGCTCCGATCATCTCCACTGTTCCGCCGTCTTTGTTAAACTCGTCCAGCCCGTGTTCATCCATGCGCCCCGCCTCAATAAGCGCTGCATAAAGGACAAGGGAATACTGCGACGGCGAGAGTATGAACCTGTCGTAATCAGGTGACTTGGCGCCGTGAAAAAATGAACCGTTCCTGTACGATGAATTACCCGGTCCGGGGACACCGCGAAACCTGTCTGGTACTAGGGGCTTCTCCACCGGTCCCAGGTTGAGTATCCTCCCGTAAAGGCTGGCAAGCATCTCTGCAGATGAGCAGGCCTGGCTCAGGTAGCCGCCGTCGTTGTTTATAGTGTGTTCCAGTACCCGGGTGCGGATGCCCCGTG
>Ga0116171_10000204_pt1 | contig 62678 bp, 49 predicted proteins | sample AD_JPNHW2_MetaG_FD_89798 | JGI IMG/M metagenome (GOLD analysis project Ga0116171, IMG submission 89798) | Active sludge microbial communities of municipal wastewater-treating anaerobic digesters from Japan - AD_JPNHW2_MetaG | ecosystem: Engineered > Bioreactor > Anaerobic > Digestate | place...
CGTTGAAAGACGGCTTTTTGCTTTATAAAAACCCAACAATGGTTTACACTGTTTACGTGCTAAGAAGCCTTTCAACCGGGAAATTATACACTGGCCAGACTGAAAACCTGCAACGAAGAATCATAGAACATCAGACAGGAACAGGCCCAGTTAAGTACACAAAAGGTCGTGGTCCTTGGGAATTATTATATACAGAAGAATTCCCAGATCGTGGCCAAGCCATGGCCCGGGAAAAATATTTAAAAACGGGCGCAGGCCGTGATTTTATAAAAGATCAGTTATCTAAAAAGAGTTAGTTAGAGGGTCCCTATCCGCCGCGGCGGACAAGTCTAGGCTTGGGAGCAAAAACAAAGCCGTTGAAAGACGGCTTTTTGCTTTACATAATTAAATAATGCATGGCCTTGGGGTATAGACTCATTAATACCTTGAAGAAAAAAAATGAAGCATTACATAAAATAATGGCTTTTCATTTTTGATTATAAAACCGGTAATTAGTAATAAAAAAACCGATAGAGGTTTATACTCTGCCGGTTTTTAAAATAGCAAACAATATAGTTTAAAAAAGATCGCCAAAAACGCTTTTATATCCATCAGCGTTACCGCCATAATACTTAACAGTATCCTTATAGATCTGGTACGTGCATTTTTCACCAGTGATTTTAGAAAAAACGATGGTGGATTCTTTACCATCTTCTTCCTGCATGATCACTTTGGCTAGATTCTTATCGTATTCTTCAGCATCAAGGTTTTCATAACATATCGGACAAATGAAATTTATAATTTCACCTTCTTCAAAATTATTGTATTCCGGATGCATTTTAACACTGTAGTCACCAAGTTCGGAGCTAACCAGCAGCAACCCAGAATTGCCTTTAGAGGTTTTTGTAAGGAAAATGATGCTGTTAGACACTCTGAGATGCCCTCGGCAATGTGGACAAAGAAAATTAGTTTTCATGGTTTCCGGATTTAATGTAGTTCAAATATAGGAATTTTTTTTAAAATAGGATTTTTATTAAATTTTTTTAAGAATTTATTTTGGATTATCGTAGATAACAGCCGTATGGTATGATTTGTAATGGTATAGTTCTTTGGATTCAATAAATGTAAATCGACCAGCGTTGAAAGGACAGAGGTGCTAAATTTGTCGGATCACAGATTATAATTGAGCCGATATCCCAAAAGTATTAACTGGAAATTTCCCCTTAGCTATTAATTTTTCTTTTTAATGAAAAATATTTGCTCCAAATAAATCTGATTTATTGAAAACGATGGATTTTTTTAATAAAAACGAAAATATGTTGAACAAATATTTAGCGTAGACGAAATAATAAAAAATTGATTTGAAGTTAATAATTTAAATTTGGTCACATATATTTTTGATCCTTCAATTTAAAAACAAGTACGAATAACTCTTGATAAAATTAGGTTGTATTAAAATAATGTGTACTTTTGCACCCCGTAAAATATGTCAATAAAAATTTAACAATGAAAACAATTTACAAAATCATCATCTTATCCGGATTATTATTAAGTGTTATGTTTTTCGGATCTTGTTCAAAATCTGAAAATGAATCTTTGGCAAAACTTGAAGGTAAATGGAAATTTATCAATACAGCAAACATAAACGATTCTACTTATGTTGAGGACTGGGAATTTACCGCAGAGGGAAAATTGTTAATTTATCATAAAGTAAATTTAAGGGACCCATTAGTTACATACGAAGGCACATACTCAATGGATTCCCGTAAAATGTTTACCGTTGACGGGTTTGCTAAATTTCCACTGTATAACACAAAATGGGAAATTATTTCCAATGAGGATAATGCTCTTATGATTGTCAGCAGTGCTGGTGGTGGGTTGTTTTACAGAGAATTTGTAAAAATATAAGGTGAGAGTAATAACCCCTACATTCTATCCGGTTTTTTCCAGAAAGAAAGATGCCGGTGAATATTAATCTCATTAATAGATTCATTGTTTTATAAAAATTAGCCCTAATGAAGAAAAAGCTGCAGACAATGCGGCTTTTTTATTTATTTTATTTTTTCTCTGATTTCAACCACCCTTGTTTTTTCGAGGCTTCATACGTTTTCATTATTTTTGCTTAAAAAAGCACCATGGAAGATGTCAGAAAAAATCAGCCAGTTGAGGGCGGGCTTATATTATCCATGCCATATAAAGTAACGTCAGCAGATACTGACATGAATTCACGTATCCGATTAGGTGCCCTGGCGAATCTGTTAATCCAATCGGCGGTGAACTCAGCTGATACGTTAGAAGCTGGTTTTGGTGGGTTGAGGCAGCAAAAACTATTTTGGGTGCTGAGCCGGATGACCATTGAGATTAATAAAATGCCGGCCTGGTATCAATCCGGGGAGATTGAAACCTGGCCCAAAGACGTAAAAAAGATATTGTATTTACGTGATTTTATTGTCAGCGATCAGGAACATAAGTTAATAGCCAAAGCTACTTCAGGATGGCTGGCGGTTGATTTGGACACCAAAACCCCTCGGACCTTTCAGGGAGGACAATCTTCCTGTTTTGATAAATTGAAAGACAGGCATGCCCTAAGTTATTCTCCGGAAAAGCTTTTTCCGGTTGGCGGAGTAGAGATTAAAGAAATTAAAACAACGTATTTTGATATTGATGTGAATGCCCACGTTACCTCAAGCCGTTACCTGGACTGGATGATGGACACTTTTCCTGTTGAATTTCACCAGCAGCATGTTCCTGTAAAAGTTTCAATTAATTATTTGAATGAAACAAGACTGGGGGAGACTATAAAACTTTCAAAGAATACAACTGACGGAAAAATTTTTGTTTTTGAGGGATTCAATAATGAAAAAGAAAAAATTTCTTTTCGTGGGAAGATTGAATTTTAGGCGAAAATTTAATTTTGATAGGTCAACAAAAAAGGGCTTCGGCAAGCACCGAAACCCTTTTTTGTTATTTCCCAAGAAAATTTATAAAAATGTCTTGAATTTTGTTGTGGGGATTATTGTTTGATTATTTTTTTAAACTCAATAGTTTTACCATTTTCGAGTTTAATCAAATATACGCCGGGTGCAAAAGCACTTGTCTTAACTGTAGTATTTTCGACAAAATCTCCTGCAAAAACAACCTGCCCGATAGCATTATATATATTGAAATTAATAATTTCCGTATTTCCTTTCATTTCAATAACTAGTTCATCAGAAACAGGATTTGGATAGACTTTTATAGCATTTGCTGTAATTGATTCAATTCCAGCGGTGGTAATAGTTATAGTATTAGAAGGATCAGAACTGCATCCATTCAGCGTTACAACCACATAATAATTTCCGACAGCGGTAACAGTATAATCCTGATTTGTTGCACCCGCTATTAATCCTGATTGATTATACCATTGATTCCCCGTCGAAGCGCTTGAATGTAAAACGTTGCCAACCTGGGTAATTGTTGGTGTTGCCGGTTTGCTGTTAACCACTATAGCTTTTGAGGATGCTGTACCAAAGCCGCAGGAGTTTTGGCCTTTTACCGTTATATTGCCTGAAACCGCAGAAAGGCCGAAATTAACCGTAATACTGTTGGTGGAACTGGATCCTGTTGCCCCTGTGGGTAAGGTCCAGACATAAGAGGTTGCATCTGCAATTGTTGGAACGGTATACGTTACCGAATTCTGTCCCTGGCAAACGGTCGCTGCACCGGAAATTGTACCAGCAGCTGCCGGGAATACAGTGCATCCGGTACAGATAATCGGTGAGACATAGATTGCGGAATTAAGCGAACCACTACTGATGCCTGGGAATGAATACCAGGTGCTGTTATATTTAATAAACCCTGAATTTGTCGCACTGGAGGATGTTTGTGCCACATTAAACGTATCTGCAGGAGAATTATAATATATTTGATAACCGACATATACATCAGTCCCTGTAAATGCTACAGGAGAGTCGAATGTTATATAATTCAGTGAATACGAAGTCAGCGCACTCATGGCGACGTCTTTTGAGCCAAGCACTGTTCCTGGTGTGGACCCACCACCCTGATATACTTTGAAAGTAACCTTGTGGTTTCCACCTGTTCCTCCGCTATAAACGTCACCAACATATACTTCAAGACCCGTAATGGATGGAGTGGATACTCCCGTGTAATATTCTGCGAATTCTGAAAATGAATAGGAATTATGTCCGGTCCATGTACCCCATTGTCCCGTGCCGAATCCATAAAGAGTCAGGGTATCTGTGGGTAATATGTTGGTAAGGGTGTCACATCCGGCAACTGGAGTCCCCGTGGTGGTTGCATTACCAGTTAATCCGGGGGTTTTAAAACAAATGTTTGTCGTATTGTATTCGAAAACAGCGAAATGATAGGCTGTTGCAGTGGATAATCCGGTTACATTAACCGAAGTTCCAGTACCTTTATAAACAACATAATTGCCGGTGCCTATCTGGGTGCCGCTTCCGAAAGCCGCATTTGCTGTGTAGTTGGTTCCGTTCACCGGTGTGGCATTTACCGCGCTTCCAGCTCTTGCTACCACAATAACACCTCCGGTTCCGTTGCCACGTGTCCAGCCAACGGTCATTGAATTATCTGTTATTGCAGAAGAGGTAAATGCGGTGGCCTGTGTGGTTGGCGGTGTGCATGAACTACAAGACGCCACACCTGCTAATGAGGTAACTCCTGTATTAGTCGGGTCGAGCCAGTCTTTCAATCTTTTGGCTGCGGTGGTGCCATTTTGATCCCAGTGATAATATAATTTTCCATAATAATCGGGTTCATTAGGTGTGTTGCAGTATGAGCTGCCACCTGTTAAAGTTCCGATGATATTTCCGGCACTGTTAAATATTGGCGAACCGGAAGAACCGCCTTCAGTAATGCCATGGCCGTTTGTTGTTGCCGCCCAGTAAACCAGCCAGTGCGTGCCGGTACCGCCGACATTATAGGAAGATAATGCAGTAGTATAGGTTGAAATCTTCATGATATCACCAGCAGGATGATGAATACTGACGCCACTGGCGCTTGCGGTATTTGTTCTGTCCCAGCCATTATAGTAAACATCACCTGTTATAGCGCTGTTGATCTGTACAAGGCAAAAGTCTGAGCCTGTATTATTGGATCCATAGGTGTCGTGTGCTTTAAGCGTACAACCTGTTTTGGTGAATGTGCCGGTTGCTGATGTTCCGCCACATGTTGAAGATTCGTAATGAAAATAAAATACCCAGGCATTATAATCAGCTGTACTTGCATAACCGCCATCATAATGGCAATGGTCAGCCAATAATACATAAGGAGTACAATTCAGGCTGGTGTTATTGACCAAAGATCCTGAACAGTTAAACCAACTCGAGCCGATTCTGATATCAAGTTTGCAAACTCCTTTTTTTTCATCCTGCCAGTTTGTGCCCTCAGGGGTACAAACCACATTAACTTCACATGTTCCTGAAGATTTAGGCCCAACGGTCAAAGGTTCCCATGCCTCGGGGCTGCTTTCACCACCACGATAAAAATAATTCAATTCGGTAATGTGTAATAACACATCATTTTTTTTGTTATTTGGTACCAATAACTCAAGGGTAACTTCATCGCCATTCACTTTTTCATTTGTGAAATAATAATTATCGGTGTTATTTGCCGAAGTATAAGCACCCAGAACTTTTGATTTGTCTTTATTATACAGGAATAATCTGGCACCTTCAGGCAGATAGAATGATGTGTACCCAAAACCTATCGATTTTGCACCTTCTGATTTTACAGTCAGCCTCCAGAGGCTTGCATCATTCTCCGGCAGGTCAGTCCAGGTGCCGGAATTGTTTATACTTAAATCCACTGGAAGCATCACACCAATGCGGTAAGGCATGCTTTTAGAAACCCGGTCGTTATCTTCTGCACTGAGTTTTGCCAGATCCGGTTGTTGTATCTGAACCTTATCAATTTCACCGGAAATGTTTTTATTTCCAAAACTTGGCGGGAGCCCGCCTTCGCTATCCTGCGCAAATGATGATATCATTCCGCAAAAGAAAATAATTACAAATAATAGTAGGGATTTTTTCATAATTTAGAATTTTTTATTTTACAAAAATATGAAAGTCCTTCGTTTTTCCAAAGGTGAGTGGCATTTATTTTTTAGCAAACAATGAAAATTGGCCACCAAAACTATTTTTTCGTATATTTTCTCGAAGAATTCATGGTCAAACATATACCTTATGGCTCAGATATCAAATTTTTCATTATCTTTGCGGGCTGAAAAACCTTAGTTTATGAAAAGAGTGTTAGGCATTGGAAATGCACTTGTTGATATAATGACAATCCTTGAATCGGAGGAGTTTTTATCACAGATTGAGATTCAGAAAGGCAGCATGCAGTTGGTGGATGCTGATCTTTCATCTGAGATATTAAAGCAATCAGAAAGTTTTAAAAAGGAATTATCCTCAGGGGGATCGGCCGCCAATACAATTCACGGGTTGGCAAACCTGGGGGCAACAACTTCTTTTATTGGGAAAACCGGTGATGATACCTTTGGAAAGTTTTTTGCCGATGATATGCGTAATAACGGGATCGATCCAATTTTACTCACAGGGACAACGGATACCGGACGTGCTATTGCACTTATCAGCCCTGATTCTGAACGTACCTTTGCTACTTATCTGGGTGCAGCTATAGAACTTTCACCCTATGACCTTGCTGCCGAAATGTTCTCACGTTACGATTTCATTTATATTGAGGGCTACCTTGTACAAAACCACGATCTTGTCGAGAAGATCCTGGAATACGCTAAACAACACAATTGCCAGGTTTGTCTTGATCTGGCAAGTTTTAATGTGGTTGAACAGCACCTCGATTTTTTAAAAAGGATTATCGAGGATCATGTGGATATTATTTTTGCCAACGAAGAGGAAGCAAAAGCTTTTACCAATATGGAGCCGGAGAATGCGTTGGAAGTGTTATCCAAACTTTGCGATATCGCTGTTGTAAAGATCGGGAAAAACGGATCACTGGTTAAACAGGATGAAAGAATTTACAAAATTATGCCTACCGTGTCAAACTGTATTGACACAACCGGTGCGGGAGATGCTTATGCGGCAGGATTTATTTATGGCCTTGTCAATGATTTGCCACTTGATAAATGCGGCGCCATCGGATCGTTGCTTGCAGGCAAAGTGATAGAAGTAATCGGCGCTAAAATGAACGAAGAAACCTGGGCTGAGATAAAAGGTAAAATTCCCTCCATTATCGAATAGGTTTTATTTCCTGATTTTGCGGATTGTTTTTTATCGAAGCATAACCGGAGTGTTACGAGGTTTTGATCAATAGTTCGTATTGCTTTTAAAACAATTACCAAAACATTTTAAGCCGTTATTTGCACTAACGGCTTCGTTAAGGGGTCAAGTCAGATTGAAAATTATAAATGAATGGCATTAAATCTTGTATCAAGGTATTTTTTTTCATAATATTTAATAACTTTGCACACCTTTTCTGAAAAAATAGTTTAACCCATTAATAATTAATAACAAAAATGAAGGTATATCAGACAAACGAAATTAAAAACATTGCATTGATTGGCGGTTCTAAATCAGGAAAAACCACTCTAGCTGAATGTATGCTTTTTGAAGGCGGAGTTATCAAAAGAAGAGGCTCTGTCGAAGATAAAAATACAACATCCGATTACCGTGAAATAGAACTGGAACGTCAGAATTCAGTGTTTTCAACGGTTCTATTTACTGAATATGCAGATAAAAAAATCAATATTATCGACAATCCCGGGTTCGATGATTTTATCGGAGAAGTGTTTTCCGCATTAAAAGTTTGTGAAACAGCCGTAATGGTGGTCAATGCACAAAATGGTGTGGAAGTAGGTACTGAAATTACCTGGCGTCATGCACACAATCAAAATGTTCCCGTATTGTTGGTTGTCAACCAGCTGGAGCATGAAAAAGCCAACTTCGAAGAAAATTTGCGTCAGTTAAAAAATCAGTTTGGCCCGAAGGTCACGGTTGTGCAGTATCCTGTTAGTACCGGACTTGCTTTTGATTCTGTCATTGACGTCCTGAAAATGAAGATGTACAAGTTTAATAAAGAAGGCAAAGCTGAAATATTAGACATTCCTGCGTCTGAAAAAGAGAAAGCCGAGGAACTGCATGCTGCTTTGATTGAAGCTGCCGCCGAAAGCGATGAAAAACTTATGGAGGTATTTTTTGATAAGGGCACCCTTACCGAGGAAGAATTATATAAAGGATTGAAACTTGGAATTATTGAAAGGAACTTATTCCCGGTATTATGCATTTCGTCAAAAATGAATTATGGCGTGGGACGTTTACTTGAATTTATAGCCAATTCAACTCCTTCGCCAGACGAAGTCGCTCCTCCCAAAACAACCGATGGAAAAGATGTCCCATGCAAAATTTCCGATCCGGCATCGGCATTCATATTCAAAACATCAATTGAAACACATATTGGAGAAGTATCTTATTTTAAAATCCTTGCAGGTGAAATTACCGAAGCCCTTGATATGGTAAATTCAAATAATGGAACCAAGGAACGGGTTTCCCAGGTTTATATCTGTGCCGGAAAAAATCGCGAGAAAGTTGCAAAAGCTGTTGCCGGTGATATTGCGGCTACCATTAAACTTAAGAGTTCATATACAAACAATACACTAGTCGTTTCAAAAAATTCTGATTTCCAGTTAGCACCGATAGAATTTCCTAATCCAAAATATCGTGTTGCGGTTAAAGCAGTTAATACCAGTGATGACGAAAAGCTTGGAAGCATACTTAACGATATGAAACGTATCGATCCTACTCTGAAACCTGAATATTCAAAAGAATTAAAGCAATTGATTGTGCACGGACAGGGTGAGTTACATCTTGCTATTGCTAAATGGCAGATCGAGAAATTGAACAAAATTGACATTGAATTTTTTGCTCCCAAAATACCTTACCGTGAAACAATAACCAAGCAGGCAAAATCGGTTTACCGTCATAAAAAACAATCAGGTGGTGCCGGACAGTTTGGCGAAGTACATATGCTTATCCAGCCGTATTCAGAAAATATGGTTGATCCTACCGAATTCCCAATTCGTGGAAGAGAAGATCATGAAATGCCCTGGGGCGGCAAACTAATTTTCCATAATTGTATTGTGGGTGGCGCTATCGACGCACGTTTCATGCCGGCGATCCTGAAAGGTATCCTTGAAAAAATGGAAGAAGGCCCGCTTACCGGTTCTTATGCGCGTGATATTGCCGTTTATATTTACGACGGGAAAATGCACCCGGTTGATTCAAACGAAATTTCTTTCAAACTGGCCGGACGTAATGCCTTTAAAGAAGCATTTAAAAATGCAGGGCCTAAAATTCTTGAACCAATTTACGATGTAGAGGTCATTGTTCCCGGAGATAAAATGGGTGATGTCATGACTGACCTGCAGGGCAGGAGAGCAGTCGTCATGGGCATGGACAGCGAAGGTAACTATCAGAAAATCCTTGCCAGGGTTCCTTTGGCTGAAATGAACAGGTATTCCACAGCATTAAGCTCCATAACCAGCGGACGTGCTACTTACGGAATGAAATTCTTTGATTACGTCCAGGTGCCTGGTGACATCCAGACACAGCTTCTTAAAGCATACGAAGAACAAGAAAAAGACGAAGAATAGTAATTCTTCGATGGTTAAAACCTGCTCAATTGGGCAGGTTTTTTTTTAGTTAAAAATACTATTTGAAATAATTTTGCGTAATTTGTGGAATAATCGGATCCTCTTGATTTAGTCAGCCTGAAAAAACATGAACAAAATTGATATTTACATCATTAAAAAGTTTTTGGGGACTTTTTTTCTGGCTATTTCGCTGATAATTGTCATTGTTATTGTTTTCGATATTTCTGAAAATATTGACGACCTGATCCAGAGCGATGCGCCATTGAATGAAATCATCTTTGTTTACTACTTGAATTTCATTCCCTATTTTGTCAATCTGTTCAGCCCGTTGTTCACCTTTATTGCGGTAATATACTTTACTTCAAAAATGGCCTCACGCTCCGAAATAGTAGCTATTTTGGGAAGCGGCGTCAGCTTTGCCAGGATGTTACGCCCTTATCTGATTACAGCCTGTTTTCTGACCGGGCTGGCATTTTACCTGGCAAATTTTCTGATCCCTCATACGAACATCAACTTATTAAACTTTAAGAATACTTACATTAAAAACAAGTATCGTAACGATAACCAGAATATCCACATGCAAATTGCCCCAGGGGCTTTTGTCTATGTGGAAAGCTATAATGTTGATGAGAATAAAGGCAGCCGGTTTACTATCGAACATTTTAATAATGGCGTTTTATATTATAAGATGGAAGCAAAAAATATTGTTTGGGACAGTATAAAACAAAAATGGACCATCAATGATTACAGCATTCATCTGATTGATGGTTTGAAGGAAAAAATATTAACGGGGGCTAAAAAGGATACTGCTATTAATCTCACACCTAAAGATTTTTATAAGAGGCTGGATAATCTTGATGTGATGAATTTTTCGCAGTTACGCAAGTTCATTAAGGATGAACGCCTAAAAGGCTCAGAAAACATAAGGTTTTATGAGATGGAAAAACATAAAAGGTTGGCGTTTCCTTTTTCTACCTTCATTTTAACGCTAATTGCAGTATCGGTTTCCAGTCGCAAGGTCCGGGGAGGGATCGGTATTCACATTGCGTTTGGCATGGCGCTGACATTTTTGTATATTTTATTGATGCGCATCACTGAAACATTTGCCACTTATGGGAATCTTGCCCCGGTTCTGGCAGCATGGTTACCTAACGTATTGTTTGCCGGTATTGCACTGTATATGATCATAAAAGCACCCAAATAGGCTAGGCCAGGCGCCCATTCCAGAAAATACAATCCTGAAAATCCCCTGTCATATCAATTTTATTTTCGAATAATCCATAAACAGCCGAACCCGAACCGGACATTGATGCGTAGATGGCTCCTTTTTCGTAAAGCAATTTTTTTATGGAGTTGATTTTCGGATATTTTTTAAAAATAGGCTCTTCAAAATCATTGACCATAAGGTTTTTCCAATCCCTCACCGGGAGTTTGATAATTTCTGTCAGCGGTTTTTGGGCTTTTTTTGGAGTGACCATCCCGTAAGCTTCCTTTGTAGATATTGAGATGTCGGGCTTTATCACGACAATGTAATAGCCTTTCAGGGTGGCCGGTAAAGGCATTAGGATATTTCCTGTTCCTGTTACAAGGCAAGGTTGATCCTGAATAAAAAACGGACAGTCGCTGCCCAGATTTGAGGCCGATCCTCTCAACGTTTCTTCATCAAGATTCAACGAAAACAAATCATTTAAGGCCCTTAAGGTAAAAGCTCCATCGGATGAACCGCCTCCAAGGCCGGCTCCGGATGGGATATTTTTGTATAGATACAAATTAATTTCAGGGATACCTTTTTGTTTTTGCAATAACTGATGCGCTTTGAAACAAAGGTTTTCAGTCTCCGGACAATTGATTTGTATTCCGTCAAAAAGAAAATTGTTTTTTTTAGAAGGGATAATTTCAAGGATATCGAACCATGGTATGGGGTAAAGGATGCTTTCTATATTATGAAAACCATCCGGACGTTTGGAGACAACATTCAGGCCCAGATTTATTTTACAATTTGGGTAAACAATCATCTTTTTTGTTTACAAAAATATATCAAATCAATTAATCTTCAGCGCTATTTTTTCTACTTTTGAAGTGAATTACCATGTATGCTTATAATAGAAAACACGTTGATTGCGGATGAACTTGCTGAGTGTAGGTTCTGTTGTGATCTGAAGTTGTGCAAAGGAAGCTGTTGCGTAGAAGGAGATGCCGGCGCTCCTTTGGAGGATGACGAGATTAAAATACTTACTTCATCCAAAGACGAAATTTTCAGGGTGATGACTCCTGAAGGCATTGAAGCTGTTGAGAAACAGGGAATATTTGTACTTGACATCGAGGGGAAAAAGGTAACACCTTTAGTTAACGAAAAAGAGTGCGCGTTTTTAGTTTATAAAAATGATGTAGCCTATTGTGCCATTGAAATGGCATATAAAAAGAAAAAAATTTCGTTGCAGAAGCCAATTTCATGTCATCTGTATCCGCTTCGGATTATTGATTATACGGATTTTTATGCGGTCAATTACCACGAATGGCATATTTGTAAACCGGCATTGGTAAAAGGAAAGAAAGAAAATATATTTCTTTATGAGTTTTTAAAAGAACCGCTCATTCGCAAGTTTGGTAAGGCCTGGTACGAGGAGCTGGTCAAGATTTCAGAATATATCCGGAACAAAAAAAACTCAAACGGATAACGCTTGTTTTATGCGTGTTTGAATCCGTTCAAATTCTTCCTTGCTGAACGTAAGTTTTTGTTTTTTAAAGTCAAGGTCGAAAAGGTCGTTTAGCGGCACAAGATGAATATGTGCGTGGGCGACTTCAAGTCCTACAACAGCGATACCAACCTTTTTACAGGGGACAGCTTCTTTAATAGCGGCGGCAATTTTTTTTGCAAACAGAAACAGGTCTTTATATTGTTCATCGTCAAGGTCGAACAAATAATCTGTTTCCTGTTTTGGAATTACCAGTGTGTGACCTTCTGCAAGTGGGTTGATGTCAAGAAAAGCAAAAAATCTTTCATCTTCAGCGATTTTATAACTGGGGATATCGCCGGCTACAATTTTTGAAAAGATACTTGGCATAATATGGTTGTTAATATGAAATTTTGATAATCTCAAATTTTAATATTCCGGCTGGTACCTGTATTTCTGCAATGTCACCAACTTTTTTACCAAGCAGCCCTTTAGCAATAGGAGAGTTTACAGAGATTTTACCCAGTTTCAGGTTTGCTTCATTTTCCGGGACCAGGGAATACTTAATATTTGCTTTTGTACCCAGATTTTTTAACTCTACTGTAGATAATATCAGGACTTTTGATGCATCAAGTTTTGACTCATCAATAATTTTGGCATTGCGTACAATTTCCTGTAATTTTGAAATTTTCATTTCAAGCATTCCCTGAGCATCTTTGGCCGCATCATATTCCGCATTTTCTGAAAGATCGCCCTTATCCCTGGCTTCAGCAATCTGTTGTGAGATTTTTTTACGTTCTACTGTAATCAGTTGATTAAGCTCTTCTTTAAGTTTGTTCAAACCTTCAGAAGTAAAATACTTTGACATGATTTAATGTTTAGGTTATAAAACAACAAAGAATCCCATGAGGTGGGACTCTTTGTCAAAATTTAAAATAATTAGTTATTACAGGTTGATGCGCGCACCAATAGAATGCACACCCTGGAAAGGATCAGTTGCTCTATAAGAATAATCAATACCGATGGTAGATCCTTTCTTTTTGTTAACCGGCACCTGAACTGTGATACCTGCGTGTGGGCCTGTTAACGCATTTGATCTTTCAGCTTTTTTGAATGTGCCTTTTTCCATTGCATAACCACCGCGCAGGTACAGGTAGTTCATCATCTTATATTCAAGGCCAACGATATACTGGTCTTTACCAAAAGAATTAGAAACAAAAGTACCCGCCAAAGTAATTTTGTGCTGATCGTTAATGATAAAATCATAAGCGACTCCAATATTTAAAGTGGTTGGAAGTTCATATTCGGCAGAACGCTGTTCAACTGTAAGCTGTGTTGAGCCTCCAAGAACATTTCCGCTGATAGACAGCCCATCTCCTTTAAATTTCAATTTTGATCCTACATTTTTCAATGCAATACCAAACATGATATTTTCTTTTTCTCCGGTGATGTATTGAATACCTGCATCAATAGCAAATCCCTGAGCGGAGAGGTTTGAAATTTTTTGGGATATCACTTTAATATTAATACCGCCGTAAATGCTATTGGAAAACATCCTGGAGTAAGAAACATTAATATTCATAAGTGATGGGGTAAAAGTACCGGAACCGCCCTCAGGGAGCTCAACCGTAGTAATGTCAATATCCCCGAAACTCATGGCCATAATGCTGACTCCGAGAACACCGGTTTCGCCAACCTTTTGAGACAAACCAAATGTATTGATATTTACTCCGGAACCTTTAAGCCACATAGTATTTGCAAAAACGATTTCCGTCCGTGGCGTAAATGCCAAACCGGCAATGTTGGTATACATGGCTTCTATTCCTCTGGAACATGCAACGCCTGCACCTCCCCAGCCGGAGCTTCTTGCCCATGGATTTATCAATAATTCCTGTGACCCACATTCACCAACACGGTCTTCATTTCCGGCATTCAGGTTTTTGATAGGCAGGACACATAACCCAATCAGGATCATTACTAAAAATATTCTAAAAGTCTTATTCATAATTATACTTTTATATTATTTACAACTCAATTTATTATTAGAATGCGTTCAAGTCAATCGGACGTAATGCTCCAAACCATTTTACAACTTTTTCGCCTACGCCATCCACCTTGACATAAATCAGATACATACCTCCTGCAATCGGAATACCGGCATGGTTTTTAAGATCCCAGTCAACATAAGATTTAACATCATCTTTTGAATACTGGCGAACTAAACTACCGCTGACCGTATAAATAGATATGGTACATTTCTGCGGCAGGTTGGTGATTCGCACCCTGTTATCCAGCTGGGTAGTTTCATATCCCGAGAAAGCATAGTAGGGATTAGGAACAACATTAATAAGATCAAGAGAGCCTTCAGCAGCTAGCAATACATTTTTAGTTGTTGCAATATTATCGGTGCTGAAACTATACATTGGGTAATTGTCATTTTGAGGTGAGGCAGGGCCGGTGTTTAAAGTAGAATAATACCGTTTATAAGGCCTGCTAACCCTGATCCTGATTTTTACCTCGCACGGCATATTGGCAGGATCCATAAACCTGTATTTTTCAGGAACTATAGGGCATCCTACCCACATAACATCCTTATATACATAACGTTTGTAAGCAAGATGATTTGGAACATTGCTCAACATATTGTGGATCCATTGTCCTTCGTCATAAGCAGGGCAGTCCTGAACAATATTGTAAGAAGTATTATAGGTGTCTCCGTTATGAGCCATTATATATGTCCAGTGTTTCCCACCCATCAAAATATCGCCGAGAGGTGATGTTAGATTGGTAGTTGGATTCCAGATCATATCACGGCCGTTTTCACCCTGCAGCCAAGAATCTTCACCAAACATCATGTTAAGGCGTTCTCCGGTTTCAACATTAATAGCATAACCAGGGAACCAGCCCATGCCTTGTCCGGCATCGGATGTTCCGGCCCTGAGGTCAAATTTTTTCACATTGCCTTCAGCTAACAGTGAGTTTGCATCTTCGCACATTTCAATTACCGGGCATTTTGTCCATTTTGATTTGTCGGGAGTCAGATACAAATCCACACTGTATATGTTTTCCATTTTATTCCAGGCGTTTGTAACTGCATTATTCCATTGTGGTCCATATTCATATCTGGAGGCCATTCTATATGGTGCCCAGGTACCGCCAAGCAGCTTTTCATAGTCTTCTTTAGGGTCGTAATTTGTACCAGTCAGGGTGTTGTTAGCATCGTATGTCAATTCATAATCATTTTGGGTAGGATCATCAAGATTTCCTGTGGTACCGGATCTGATCCAGTTGAAAGCTACATAGCTATCTATATCAGGAACACCAGAAAGCCACTGTTTCGAGCTGTCTGCAAACTGTATAGTTGCTTCAATAAATCCGTTATTTACACCTACAGGATCAACTGGGCCCGGTGCCGGAACCTGTGCAATGGTAATGGAAAGTCCAAGGTCGGGAAGGACCTGTTCATAACCAACAGTTATGGTGCTTTCAGAAGTCCACTGCTGCAAGGTTGAGGTATTAGTGAGTACCCATGTACTGGAGTCAATACTGCCTCCTGCGTTCGGTATAAGTTTTATGGTATAATTGCCAGGAGCAACATTAAGAGGGTCAATAACTTTAATATTCAATGGGCCCTTGTTGTAATCATAGGTAAGTTGTTCAGCTTTATAAGGTGAGCCATCCATGATACTGTTATAAGTTTCAGTTGTAAAGTCCAAAATGAGGCCACCGTTTCCGTTACCTTCAATTCGCGTTATTTGCGGCATTACTCCATATTCAGAATTTGCAACGGTTCCTCCGGCTTCCGGTGAAGGAATGTGGGGCATGGCAGATACAGGATTGTTGGGTCCTGCAGCAGCTTTACGACCGGCTTTGTAAGGAAGTTTTTGTCCGTCAAAATCCAAAGGATTTGATTGGCTGTATGTTTTATAATTATTGTAAGCATAAGCAACGGCAATATAATAATATTGTTTGTGGTTTACCAGGCGTTTGTCACCAGTGGCAAATTTATCTTCCAAAACGCGGAATGAATGTACGATGCCAGAATTGGCGCCATCCACTTCAAGAACCGGGACACTCCCGCCCAAAGCTTCCGAAAGGTTGTAGTTAATGATTTTTGAAACATCATTTTTAATATCACACTGAGCAACCAAACGGGCTTTGTCAGGGTCATGCAAGTCGGTAACCGAAACAGAAGCATCAGCAAGCTGGAAGATCTGGTACCCTTCGAAACGAAAATAGGGATCACCAAGCACAATAGTATTGTCTTTTTCCTTATAATCTTCAGGAGTATTCGTATAATTATTTGAAAGGCCTTTTCTGTTTGTAATATAAAGTATCAACTCACGGTCAAGTTCCTGAATTGCTAAATCCGGAGCATCAGGGCCGTCAATTACTTTAAAGCAGTTATCAAATAAAGCCTGGCATTTATCATCCACGGTGCGCAGTAATTCAACGGAAGCCCAGGCGCCGCCTGATGTTGCCCTTGCCCATGGGATACCAACGGTGATATAGTTTACAGCACCTGGTTCCAGGGTAAATGGACCGGCGGACTGCATAAAACGACGGTCAAAAGGAGGGTTGCCGGCATTGGCATCTGTCCAGGTTAAACCTGAACCGCCCGCACCGGTTGTAAAACCACTAGGTTGAATGCCTGAGGTTCCCCAGTTACAAAGGTCCGTATTGTCAGGAAACATAAAGTCGCAGGCAGGTCCGATACCACCGGCACTAGGATGGCCTAAACCACCATAGATCATACGTTCGCCATCTTTCCAGATACCGCGTAACAGGTTGTAATACTGGGCAGCGACATCAGGGTCGGTAATGGCTGCTAAGCTACCACTGTTATTATGGTATACAAATCTGCGCATTCCAAAACGTTCGTCATCAACAATGCAGTTCCCAAAGTTAACACCATTAATAGCAGTGTTGCAATTCACTAATGGATTGGTAGGATCGTATTTCGGATTATCAATTCCATCAGCATCCATATAAGGCCCCTGGAAAAAGTCAACACCAACGGCAGGAGGTTGTGCACCATAATCCTGAGGACGGCCCGAACCATCAATATCATCTCCATTATAGCAATACCCCAGTCCTCTCAAAACATCACAACCTACATAGTCGTCAGTTGCATCACCAAGGTCAGTATCAACCCATTGGCTGAAATAAGTTTCAGTTAAACGGTAGGTAGAGCGGTTAATGATCTCATATGAATAAAAAGTCATGTTATTGATTTCGTCGTTGGTGGAGAATCCAAAAGCCTGGGCCCTGATTTCCATACCAACAGCTTCACCACCGGTTTCTGTATGAATGTTTCCTTTATCATTGAACACCCACCATAAAGTTTTATCGCCTTTTAATACCTGGTCAGCCAGAATTCCATTGCCTTCCATAGTTTTTGGTGCAACATATCCGCAAGGATAATTGACAGGGCAGAGTACATTATCAAAATCAAAATAGGGATAATCGCCTTTTTCATAATCGTATTTTAAATCGCCGTCAACATCCATAAAAGGCGCCAGATAAAAACTTTGGAACCGGTCGGTAAACTCAGGATGTGCCGGGTAAGTTTTTATACATTCAGGAATATCATAGCCCGATGGTGGAGTGCCCCCGTTACTGTTGCATGCAGCAATAAATTCTTCCACATCAGCTCGTGTGAGAACAAAATGCTTGTCATAAAAATCGCAGACTTCTGCATCAACCGATGCAGCGCCATCTTTTGACAGAGGGCCTGTCCAGAAGTCGTTACCGATCTGTCTGTAACGTTGTGCGGCAAGTTTTAGCTGGCCGTTTACATCAAGGCCGCCAATCCATAATGCAGCAGAAAACATGGATGTTTTGGTTGTGTTGCCAGGTATAAAGTATTCCGGGCTGCCCTGTAAATCCCACCACATATCTCCTCCGGTGTTTATCCTTGCACGGACGTTATTGATATCAAGGTCAGTCGAAGAAGAAGGCGGTAAACACGCTTCAGCCACACTTTTATTATTATGGTTGCTCTTGATGGATTTTAAAACCGGCCACTTATCTGCATAGTTGGGGTTAGACAATCCTACGATTAATACTGTAAATAATAAATAACGAAAAATATTTTTCATGGTTGTGATTTTAAAAAGTTCTGTCATCATATTGATTAAAAAGATAAAGATAGACCGAGACGAATTCTTCTTGGTAAACTGTAATTATAGGGGTTATTAATCTTAATAGCATATTGGTCAATGTATGCCTGTGTATCAGTCTGTGCAGCGATTTGAGCCTGATAATCTGCAGAAGAGAGGTACCCATCATCATCAGCGTTACCAGTGGCACGGTAAACACTCATGATATTTTTGCTATTCAAGACATTCAATACTTCAAGATAAATGTTCATATATAAAGGTCTGCCGGTTTTTGCACCTTTTTTACCGGTCTTTATAATAATGTCTTTGTCTAAACGGGCATCAACCCTGAATTGCCATGGCATTCTGGATCCATTGATCTGTCCTTCCAAAGAATAGGTTCCTGAACCAACCAGAGTACCTACTACAGTAGCAGAACGGCTGTATGGGATCCCGGAGCCACCGTTTATAGAAATATTCAAACCGGTATTTTTCAGGAGCTGGGTAGTTTTAACTTTATCAGTGCCTTTGATTTTTCTTGTGATCTTCGGGCCGTTATATTCTTTGCCTTCGCCGTAACGATAGTCAATTACAGCAGAAATAGAATGGCGCCTGTCGAAATCAAGAGGGGTAATAGTTCTTAAGTTTGGTTGGTTAGCACGGATAAGGTTGATACCGGATTCGGAATTTGAGCCTGTACCTGAAGCGAATTGAAGAGTATAAGATGCTTTTAACCAAACATTTCCTGTTCTTCTAAGGTCATAAGTAGCCGTAAATCCCTGTACCGTACCAAAGTCAATATTATTATAAGAAATGTATGAAACAGGATAAGCTCCCGAATACCTGTATACCTGAATCATGTTTCGTTGTTCACGGTAATAGGCAGAGATCTTTATTGAAGATGAATTACTGAGTTTTTGCTGGAACCCTAATTCATAGTCGATAGTTTTTTCAGATTTCAGGTTAGGATTGTTAATGGCATTCTGGCCCTGGGTGAAAATAAAGAAATATTCGGTAGGATCCATTATGTTTCCGGTAGAAGGCCTTTGGGTCAACACATCATAATGAGCAAAAAATAATGCTTCATCAGAAATTGGGAATGAGAAAGAAATACGCGGCATGAAATTCAATTGAGGATCATAGTCCGTAAAGGCGCTTGAATTTACTTCTTTCTGATCGGGATTTACCAGATATGGAGCTATACCTGTGGAAGTTTCAATAGAAGATGGGTCGCTGATTTCAGTACCAGCTGCATTATACCAGGTGCTTCCGTTTCTGTATCCTTTTATGGAAGTAGGATTTTTTATGTTGTCAACATAAACCACATAATCAGATCCCATGTTTGACGGGTGTGGGCCTAACTCGGTAACCTCATTAACAGTTTTTGCCTCGTAAAGCAAATAAGGATCTTTTAATACTTTCTGATTGGCATCATAACGGTCAAGACGAAGGCCTACGTTGAAGATAAGGTCATTAAAAGCAAATTTATCCTGGATAAAACCGGCAATGTATATCGGTTCAAACGCACCTTTAGGCCTGGCGTATCTTCCATTATCATCCAGTTGGGTAAAGAAATCGTCAAAACTTGGTTTGCCTTTGAGTTTTTTGCCGGTATGGTCATAACCCATGTAAGACACATAAGAATTTCCACCATTTAATAATTCATCTGCGCTAAACATATCAATGGTAAAGGTGGATGGTTCGTAACTATCAACATCAATCCATTCACTGCCATTTGGATCCATGCCTAGTTTTTCTCTCAGGTTATAATCAACCAGGGCTTGCTCACTTGTAGAAACCAGGCGGTCATACCAAATAGTGTCCTGATAAACACCGTATGCGTCAGTAACGACATGGGTGTGCTCGATGCTTTTATCAAGCTGTACAATGTGCTTATTGACCTGTTGGCGAATGGCCTGCCATAAACCGACCGGGCTGTAGCTTATATTCCGGTCATTGCGCTGTTCATAATAAAAACCAAGTTGTAAGGCGTGGTTGCCAATATCAGCAGAAGCATTAGCAGTAATCCCAAACTGGGTTGATTCACCATGATAATACTGATTGTAAGGTATACCGACATTGGTCCATAAACCGTAAACGTTATCGCGGCTCAGGAAAACGCCATTGATAAGCCCCCCGCCAAGCTGAATCTGGTCAAGGTTTCTGTAATGATTATCAGGATCACCTGTATATAGATTATAGTAGTTCTGAGTGTAATTTGACAGGATGGGGTTTATTTCCGTCTGTTCAAAAGTTACGAGTGTATCAGCAAAGCCATTGTGAATGTAACCTGACATGCCGGTAACATCATCCACTCCATATTCATAGGAACGTGTAGAATAGGTCTTCATTTTACCAACATAACCATATTTAAACAGGTCATCCTTATATTCTGGATCCTGGATGGTTCGTGTTGTTTTTGAATAGTCTCCCTGGATGGAGTAAAAAACGTTTTTAATGGTAGCCTTGCTATTATTGTCTGCGTTAAAACGTTGAGTAAAACGGCCATAAACACGCCATGAATTGTATAGATCTTCCGGGTTTTTCTTCCAGTTTAATAAGGAGTAATCACGTACATAAGAATTTCCCCAGTTATATTGCCAGGTGCCTCCAAAGGTAAGGTTTGTGGTTTTTGAGGTGCGTACGTCAATTTTACCTGACAGGTTGAGGTCATTATTGGCAGAATTTAATTTGGCAGGAATATTTTCAAAATCCGCATTACGTAAAAATTCTCCGGCCGTGTATGTTCCCATACCTTGTCCGGTAGGTACCAGTGGGTTTTGCTCTAAGCGTGCAACAACATCATCCAGCGCTTTCCAGTTTCCGGTTTCAAAAGGGCGGGGATCTTTTTCATAAGTGTATTCTGCAGCAATGAAATACCCGAGCAGGGCAGTGGTTTGTGTCGAGTCACGGCCTTTGATCAATGGTCCCTGAACGTTTAGAGCAAGGAGGTTGTACCCAAATTTATCGAGAAATTGGGAGGTGGTTCCTTCGAATCCAATTCCAAATTCGCGTGAAGCTCCTTTTGTAGAGATTGATAAAATACCGCCGGTTGCATCACCATATTGTGCGGGAGTACCACCGGTAATAACGGTAACCTGTTCGATAGCTGCTTTAGGTACGGAGGAAGAACCACGTACTTTAACGCCGTCAACATAGGTAATGGTACCATCGCTACGGGCGCCCCTGATGCTTCCCATGTCTCCATCCTGTGAAAAAACACCGCCAACCTGAATAGCAACAGACTGAGCAGAACGTCCGGGCATCTTTGAGATTTCTTCCGAGGTCATGGTTCCACCCGAAGAGGTCTGGTCTTTACTGATCAAAGGTACTTTGTAGTCGACTACCTCGAAAGTTTCAATATTGATAGCGGATGATTCCATCTGGACATCCTGAAAAGTAATCTGGTTGGCAACAATAACCAGGTTTGTTACCATAATTGGTTTATACCCGACGTATGTGGCTTTTACATCATATTTTCCGGGAGGAATTGGTTTAATCGTATAATTTCCATCAAAATCGGATGTGGTACCTCCGGATTGTTTACCACCTTGTTCAATAATGATATTGGCAAACGGAATCGGTTCGTTTGTGGACTTATCGGTAATTTTCCCTTTAAGTGTCCCCGATTGCGAAAAAGCCACCAGGTTTGCTGATATCAGTACAGCTGCTGTAATAAGTAACTTTCGAAGCATATTTAATAGTTTATGTTATTTTTTTGTCTCTAAAATTCTATTTTAAAAAGGTCGGTAAAGATATAAATATTCGGTTTAATTATCCAAATATTTTTTTTTATTGCCATAAATTTTATCCGAAAAAAGAAATAATAGGAGTACAAATATTCATTTTTTGTCTTTTTAGTTTAACAATGTTTGTTGAAGTAATTTATTGATGTAAAAATACTTTTCAATAAATTGTTCCAAATTTATAAATCAAAATAGAATATTTTTTTACCGATAAGTTAACGGCGGAAAAAAATAAGTTAACGGTGTAAAAAAAAAGTAATCGGAAAAATGATACTACATTATAAATTTTGTATGGTATGTATTACTTTTTCCTTTTTTCTTCTGGAAACAGGTACTTTGGACCCATCAGACAAAAGGATAGACCCACCGTCGTTCTTCAAAAACCCTTTAATATATTTGGTATTGACCAGGTGGGATTTGTGCGGCCTGAGAAAATCAAGCTCTCCAAGTAATTGCTCAGTTTCTTTCAACGTCTTGGAAATCAATAGGGTTTTTCCATCCTTAAAGAAGAACCTTGTATAATAATCATCCGATTCGCAACGGACGATATCATCTGTTTCTACAACGTGGATTTTTTCTGAGGTTGACAAAACTATTTTTTTTGAGGCTGATTTTGTTTTGATGTTCTCCAGCAGTACCTTAATATTACTGCTCATATCAGAGACGTTTCTTTTTTGCTCTACTTTCTGCAACGCATTAACAAGGTCAGAGGGGATAATTGGTTTCAGCAGGTAATCAAGGGCGCTGTATTTGATAGCCTTAATAGCATACTGATCGTATGCTGTTGTAAAAATCACTTCGAAATTCACTTCATTAACATCTTCCAATACCTGAAAACCGCTTCCATCCGGCATCTGAATATCCAGAAACACGACATCCGGTTTGTGTTCATGGATCGCTTTTATCCCGGATTTATAACCATCAGCAATAGCAACAATGGTTATATTTTCACAATAGCGTTTTATTAATCCTGCCAAGGTATCGCAGGAAGTTTTTTCATCGTCGATTATGATTGCTCTGAGCATGGTATTAATTTTTCACAAAAATATACAAATTAGACTTCCTTATAAATAATTAATATTTCAACCCTGGTTCCGCAAGGTTGGTTTTGACTGTCTTTAAGATCGGTAATCCTGACATTCAGCTGATCCTTATTGCTTCTGTTCAAGATCTCAAGCCTCTTCTGGGTGATGAACATGCCTTTGGATTTATGTTTCAGTCCTGACTGCGCCCTGATTTCTGCAGCTTTTTCGCGGCCCACGCCGTCGTCTTCAATAACACAGGTGAGATATTCTTTATCTTTTAGTTTCAATTGTACTTTCAGCGTCCCAATGCCATCCTTGTTAAGCAACCCATGTAAAATTGCATTTTCGATGAATGGTTGAATGATCATAGGAGGAATTTCAAGAAACTCTTCATCAATTTCAGGATCAATATCCAAAATATAATTGAATTTATTGTCAAAACGAAGGCGTTCCACGTCCAGGTATATTTTCATCGCGGTGAGTTCATCACTCAGATTTACAAACGGTTTTTGCGAATGAGCAAGGATGTACCTCATCAGGCTGGCAAATTTGGCCAGGTAATTGACCGCTTTATCGGTGTCGTTTGCAATTACCACACTTTGTATGGAATTAAGAGAATTAAAAATAAAATGCGGATTCATTTGCAGCCGAAGCGATGTCTGTTCCAGATTAAACATCTGTTTTTCAATCTCCAGGATTCGTTTCTCATCTTCATGCCGGATACGGATATTCCGCAGCCTCAGGAAAATAATATACCAGGCCAGTAGTGCAATAAAAAGCACCGACCCGATACGGAACCACCAGGTAAGCCACCAGGGCGGTGTGATAATAATTTTAAACGAAATGCCCTTTTCATTCCAGATGCCATCACTGTTGGATCCTCTCAATTTGAATGTGTATGTTCCGGGTGGGACGCGTGTATAGAAGGCATAACGACGGGAGGCATCGCAATAATTCCAGGTATTATCAAAATTTTCAAGAAGGTAGGCGTATTTGTTTTTCGAAGGATTGGAATAATCCATCGCGGCAAATTCAAAAGAAAAAAAGTTGTCATCGTAAGATAATAATATGGTATCATTATCTGAAATTTCCATCGGCTGAAGTTTATTAAAAATATAAAAACCCGTAATCGCTATTGGCGGCACATAGTTGTTGGTCAAGATATTTTCAGGATAAAAGTAATTAAACCCATTCATCCCTCCAAAAAACATCTCGCCTGTTTTTTCATTGTGGAAAGCTGCATTCCTGTTAAATTCATTGCTTTGAATACCGTCTTTGACATCGAAATTGACAAATGTTTCGGTTGATTTGTTGAATTTGGATAGTCCATAATTAGTTGATATCCAAAGGTTTTTATTTTTGTCTTCAAAAATGTTATACGTTACATTATTTGGCAATCCGCTTTCTTCGAGGTAATATTTGATTTCGCCGGTGGCTCTGTTGAACCGGTTTAACCCACCGCCCCATGTGGCAATCCAGAATATACCCTCCTTGTCTTCATAAAGTGAAAATATCTTGTCGGAGCTTAAGGTGTTGTATTCATTAGAATTTTTTCTAAAAATGGTAAATTCATTGGTAACAGGATTGAACCTGTTTAATCCGCCGAGCGTACATAACCATAAAATATTATGTTTATCCTCATAGAGGCTGTAAACAGTGTTGTTTGAAAGTGAATTTTTATTTCCGGGGTCGTTGGTATAACGTTTAAATGTTTGATTTTCCTGGTTAAAACGGTTGAGGCCGTTATCTGTAGCCACCCACATGGTTCCCTGATGGTCTTCCATAATGAAATTGATTCTGTTGCTACTCAGGCTGTACGGGTTTTTAGGATCGTTTTCATAATGCCTGAAATATTTTGTTTCCGGATTATAGGAACAAATTCCTGCATCAAAAGTCCCAAACCAAAAGATTCCGTTTTTATCCTGATAAATCTGGCGTACCAGGTTGCTGGGGAGTGAATTCGATTTTAAGGGGTTGGATAAAATAAAGCTATATTTTCGCGTTTCATGATCGTAAATATTTATTCCTTTATCCGTTGCGATCCAGGTATTACCCGTTTTGTCCTGAAAAATGGACCAGACATTGTTGTCATTAAGGCTGTTCTCATTGTTGGTCAGGTGTTGTATGTGATTGAACCGGTTCGAATATTTATCAATTTTACTTACCCCTTTCCAGGCAGTGGCAACCCAAATAATTCCCGATTCATCCTGAAAAATTTTATTGATATAATCGTTACTAAGGCTTCGGTTATTATAAATATCGTTTTCATAGGAATTAAAATTGTCTTTCAGTTTGTTGTACCTGTTGAGCCCGCCGCCATAAGTCCCCACCCAGATAGTTCCTTCATTATCCTGAAGTATTGTTCTCACCCGGTTGTCGCTTAACGAATTTTTTTCCGATTCTTCATGCGTATATTTTTTTATGATTTTGCCTTGAGAGAGGTTGTAAATATCAATCCCGCCATCAGAGCATATCCATAAGTTCCCGTTATCATCAATAAGCAAATCCCTGATAACATCGTTCAACAAGGTGTTGTTTTTTCCATGGTCGCTGTACCAGTGCGTGAAGATTTTGTTTTTTTTATCAAAATAATTCAGGCCTTCATTGGTTCCGACCCATAGATTTTTTTCTTTGTCCATCAGGATGCAGTTGATGTTGTTGTTGCTAAGGCTGTTGGCGTTGTTTGGGTTTAGCCTGAAATGATAAAAATAACCGGTTGTTTTATCAAACTTGTTTAATCCGTTACTTGTTCCTATCCACAGTGTTTTATCATCTTCTTCAATTATGGAGTAAACGGTGTCACCACTGATGCTAAAAGGATTATTTTGGTTGAATTTATATTGAGTGAACTTCTGGGTTTTAAAGTTGTAGCTGTTCAAACCCTTCTCGGTTCCGATCCAAAGGATACCGGACTTATCAGTTAATAATGAATACACCGTTTGATTACTGATTTCGTTTGGATTTCCGGAAATAGAAGATTTGAAAGTAAGAAATTGGTAGCCGTCATACCTGTTCAGGCCGTCCCATGTACCAATCCAGATATAACCCCTGGAGTCCTGTGCCATACAATATGCCGAGTTTTGGGAAAGCCCCTTGGCAACGATATAGTTTTCAGATGAAATCCTGTCGAAATTTATATCAGGATTGTTTTGTCCTTTCGAAAAAACGGGAAAAATCATACAGAATAAAAAAATCCAAACAGCATTCAGTAATAAAAGGTCCGGATTTTTTTTTCTGAAGTATTTCATAGTGGACGTTTATTTGGCGCCCCTGGTGGGTTTGCCTTTTTTCTGTTTTGGAGTGAATAAACGTTTGAAAAAACCATCTTTTTTATGCTCACGGTTATCCTGAGATTTTTTTGCCGTTTGCTTCATCATCTTCTGTGTCGATTTGTCCTGCATGGCATAATGGCGGTTTATAGCATCCTCATAAGCTTGTTCGGCTTCTTTTTCTTTTTGTATTTTGTCCTTTTCAAACTGTTTGCGCCTTTGTGCCTCCTGGCGCTTGCTCTGTTGAAATTTACTGCAACTTTCTGTAGAAACCGTGAAGGTTAAAGCAAGCAATAATAAAATTATATTTCTGTAAAATCTCATCTTTTATAGCAGATTAGTTATTTTTGTATAAAGTTTAGAAACGATAAAAATATTAAGTTTAATAATACCGCACGGATAAATTAAAATAAAATAATCACAAAATTATCCACAATAAATAACGTTCTATTGCTGATATTGTTTTAATGGAATTTTTTAAACGTCATAAACTATTAATAATCATTCCCGTTATGGTGTGTGTATTATTTTCCTGTAAAAAGGAAGAAATCGACCCCATACCCGATGTCTATGTTAACCTTTACCTGGATATTTCATCGACGTTCTATATAGAATTGACTTCCGTTGGCGGCTGGGTGAATCTTACCGGAGGCTATAAAGGCATTGTAGTTTACCGCTTGTCAACGGATGAATTCATGGCCTTCGAAAGAGCATGCCCGTACGATTGGCAGAAAGATCCAGCCTATGTGGATGTTGAACCTTCGGGGTTGATGATGAAATGCAACAGTTGTGGCTCTGAATTTCTGATTATTGACGGTTCTGTTGTTAACGGGCCTTCAACAATAGGAATGAAACAGTATCATACCAGTTTCGATGGACAAATATTACGTATCTATAACTAAATAAACACAACATGAAAAAAATATTTTTTACCCTGATTGCGCTCACCTTTTCACTGATTACTTTTTCACAAAGAACACCTGATAAGGATTTTATTAACCAGATTTCGTTGCAGGAAGCCAAAAGCCATGAAAATATGTTTAAGGTTGGCAGTTCCAAACTGGGTGACAATTATGATCTGAAATACCACCGGATGAATTGGTTTGTTGACCCTAATACCAACTATATCAGCGGGTCGGTAACATCGTATTTTACAGCCGTCACATCCTTAAGTCAGCTGTATTTTGAATTGAATCAGGTGTTAACCATTGATAGTGTGAAATATCATAATGCCAATCTGACATTTACTCATTTGGATAACACGTTTAATTTTAGTTTGCCTGCAAGCATTCCTTCAGGAACATTAGACTCTGTTTGCGTTTTTTATCACGGTGCGCCGCCATCAGGGGCGGGTTTTGGTTCTTTCATAAAAGACAATCATAATGGAACTCCAATAATATGGACCTTATCTGAACCTTTCGGAGCACCGGACTGGTGGCCGTGCAAAAATTCATTAAGCGATAAAATTGATTCAATTGATGTTTACGTTACCACGCCAAGTGTAAACCGGGTGGGAAGCAACGGAATCCTCGTTTCCGAAACTACAGCAGGTGCCAATAAAATATACCACTGGAAACACCGGCATCCGATAGCCACTTATTTAATTGCTATTGCCGTAACTAATTATGCTGCCTATTCCAATTATGCTTCATTGCAGAACGGGACGCTGGAAATTTTGAATTACGTTTACCCTGAAGACCTGAGCTATGCCCAGGCGAACACCCCCAACCTCATACCCGTTATTCAATTGTATGACAGTTTGTTTTCTGATTATCCTTACCTGAACGAAAAATATGGACATGCACAGTTTGGATGGGGCGGGGGCATGGAGCACCAGACCATGACTTTTCTCGTGAATTTCGGTTATGACCTTATGGCTCATGAACTTGCACACCAATGGTTTGGTGATAAAGTAACCTGCAGCAGCTGGCACGAGATATGGATCAATGAGAGTTTTGCCACTTTTTTAACAGGCTTGACCTATTACTTTCTTTCAGATAATAATGCATGGCACACATGGAAAATCAACGCTCTTGATCAGATACTTTCCCTGCCGGATGGCTCGGTATATTGTGATGACACAACCAGCGTTTCCCGGATTTTCGACGGACGGTTATCATACAACAAAGGAGCCATGGTGTTGAATATGCTAAGGGTGAAAATTGGCGACTCGGCTATGTTCGCATGTTTAAATAATTATATAACCGACGCACAGTTGGCATATGGTTTTGCAAGTACAAATGATTTTAAATCTCATGCGGAGGCCTCATCAGGGATGAACCTGACGGAATTTTTCAATGATTGGATTTATGGGCAGGGGTACCCAATCTATAACTTAACTAATACAGTTCGTGCCGATAGTTCGGTAACGATTACCATTTCACAGACGCAAAGCCATCCTTCAGTCAGCTTTTTTGAACTGCCTGTTCCGGTTTTGTTCTCGGATGATACCCATGATACCCTGATCATATTTGATAATACATCGAATTACCAGTCTTTCGATGTGCAACTGAATTTTGTTCCGGACCAAATCACGTTTGATCCTGAAAATGAATTGATTGCCGAATTGGATACGTGTATTGTAAATTTATCTGATGAAAGAAATGCAGCACAAAATTTTAGTGTTTACCCAAACCCTTCCGGCGAATTTGTAATTATTGATGCTGTACAGCAAATGATTAAAAAGATACAGGTCTGTGATTTAAGTGGAAAGGTTATCAGCGAGATAACCCCTGTTGGCGCTTCGAATCAGATCAAATATGATGTTTCCAGCCTTGAAAACGGAACGTATTTCATAAAAATTTTCACCAAGGACAATATAGCCGCAAAGAAAATCGTTAAGCTATAGTTTTGCCCTGATTATCAGGTCTTTTATTAAGACAAATAAAATACATATAATGGATTAATTTGTCAAGCCCTTGATTTTTGGCAAAAAATACCGTATCTTTGTACTCTTTTTTTTGTATTTTATATTAATAATTTGTAATTATGAAATTGTCGGAATTCAGATTCCATTTACCTCCGGAACTAATTGTTGAAAGGCCTGCCAAACAGAGAGATGAATCCAGGCTCATGGTGCTCAACAGAAAAACACAAACCATTGAACATAAGATTTTTAGAGATGTGCTTGATTTTTTTCAGGATGGGGATGCGATCATTATAAATAATACGAAGGTTTTTCCAGCACGCCTTTACGGACGAAAGGAAAAAACCGGCGCGAAAATCGAAGTTTTCCTGTTGCGGGAACTCAACCATGAATCTCGCCTGTGGGATGTACTTGTGGACCCTGCCCGTAAAATTCGAATAGGGAACAAACTATACTTTGGTGACAATGATAACCTCGTCGCAGAAGTTATTGATAATACAACATCCAGAGGAAGAACCATACGCTTTTTGTTTGACGGCCCGTACGAAGAATTTAAAAAAATTATCGTATCCTTAGGTGAAACTCCGTTGCCAAAAATTATCAAACGCCAGACTGAACCCGAAGATAAAGAACGTTATCAGACTGTATATGCCAAACACGAAGGAGCCGTGGTGGCTCCCACCGCCGGACTTCATTTCAGCCGGGAACTGATGAAACGCCTTGAACTTAAGGGGGTTAATTTTGCCGAAATCACACTTCATGCCGGCTTAGGCAACTTCCGCACCATCGATGTGGAAGACCTTACCAAACATAAATGCGATTCAGAACAGGTGATCATTGACGAAAAAGCCTGCAAGATCATAAACAAAGCAAAAGAACATAAACGAAATGTTTGCGCTGTTGGTACTACTTCCATGAAAGCGGTAGAATCATCGGTGACTATTACAGGTATGGTGCGGCCTTTTAACGGATGGACAAATAAATTTATCTTTCCTCCTTATGATTTTGGTGTGCCCAACTGTATGATTACCAATTTTCATCTGCCACAGTCATCACAGATGATCATGGTTGCCGCCTTTGCAGGATACGATTTTCTTATTAAAGCATATAAAGAAGCTGTTGCCCATAAGTATCACTTTTTTACCTACGGCGATGCTATGATGATAATTTAATTTTTTTTCGTTTTTATTTTAAAAGTCGTTCGCCAAATATTTATGTGGACGACTTTTATTATTTTTGAACAAATCTTTCGGTTTGAAAAAATATGTAATAATAGTCGCGGGGGGTACCGGTAAACGTTTTAACTCCGATTTACCTAAACAGTATATTCCTGTTTGTGGAAAACCGCTGATCATTCATACCATTGAGGCATTCACAAAGCCGTTACCCGAACTTGATATTATTATTGTAATCAACCCGAAAATGCGAAAGCAGTGTGAATCCATACTTGCCGCATTCGCTGTTTCAAACTGCACACTCGCCGATGGCGGCCCCGAACGTTTTCATTCGGTAAAGAACGGGCTGGCAAAAATTGCGGATGAGGATTCACTCGTGGCCATACACGATGCCGTCAGGCCTTTTGTTTCCACTGAGGTGATTTTGACCGCATTTAAAGATGCTGATTATTATGGAAATGCTGTTCCTGTTGTAAATATCAATGAATCGGTACGCATCCGGAAAGGTGCGTTGAACGAACCTGTTGACAGGGCATTCCTGTACAAAGTGCAAACACCGCAATGCTTCAAAACAGGCCTGATCAAAAATGCCTACCGGCAGAATTTTGATGAAAAATTTACGGACGATGCCATCGTGCTGGAATCTACGGGCGAACGCATCCATCTTATTGACGGCAACGTCGAAAATATTAAAATCACCTACCACTCTGATTTATTAGTAGCGGAAGCCCTGCTAAAAAAGGTCTGAATTTATTAAAAATCAATCTTGACCCAAACTATTACCTTTTTTATTACTTTCTCAGTTTTCTCCCTTTCCATTCAAACTTCATAAAGAATGACAGAACCGCGGTTGTTGTAACGTAGATGGGATAGATCAATTGCATGGGGAAATAATACCATATTAGCTCTGGCCTTCCAACAAACCGTGCAGCAGAGAACAATAACGGGAAATCTATAATAAGCTTTACAGCAAACAAAATTGCAGCCATAACAGTAAACCAGCAATTAAATATACTACACAAGAGCAATACCGGGATGGACAGATTGAACAGAAAAATAATGAGTGCCGTGGATACCGCTAATGTGTCTTTGTATGCCGTGCTTTTTGAAGCCCAGCGGATACGTTGGTGAATGAATTCCTTCAGGTCTCGGGGGCCTTTTGTAATTACGATACTCTCGGGATCTTTAAGAAAACAAAGTCCATTTTTATCCTTACCATGACTCTTTGCTTCAAAAAGAAAAAACACATCATCGCCAGAAGCATAGCTTTCATGGGTGTTGTAACCATTTAACTCATTATAAAGGGTGCGTTCAAAACATAAATTAGCGCCGTTAACCATGATGGGTTTGCCGGCAGACATCGCCCCAGCGCCGCTTGCCACCAAACTTAGAAATTCAAACGCCTGCAGTTTTGAAAAAAACCCTTTGTTGCTATCTGATACTACCGGGGCCGAGATTAAGCGGCATTTCTTATGTTCGTAATAATTTACTATGGTGAGGATCCAATTTTTTTTGAATATACAGTCAGCATCTGTGGTTATGATCAGCGTTCCGCATGAATGCTCAATACCTTTTTTTAATGCAGCCTTTTTCGAAAAGCCATCGGCATCGGATAAGCTGAGTAGCTTGAAATTTTTTATCTCATTTTTACAGATAAATGCTTTGGAAATTTCGCTGCTATCGTCGCCGGAATGGTCATCAACAAGCAGCACCTCCAAAAGGTCCGAAGGAAAATTTTGTTCTGACAGGCTTTGCAGTAATGCTAGCATATTTTCTTTTTCGTTGCGGAAAGGAACGATCACGCTGACCTTGGTGTTTGGCGTTTTTGATGAGCAAGCAACCGGTTTGTTTTTAAACCAGCCATAGGTAAAAAGGCTGATAAGTCCTGCATAACACGCGCCAATGATGGATGAGATGATCAGGATTGCAGTCATTTTACTTTCTGAAAAATTTAAGTTTGAAAACAAAAAAACCACCAATTATTGCTGGAATAATCAGGTTAATGAACCAGATCATAAACGAAGAAAGAAAAACTCCTGAAGATACATCCTGCAACATGCCGTTGTTTTGAAAATACATATCGAACAACAGGATGCTCACGGAACCTCTTACACCAAGTTCTGTCATGGCAAAGGTTGGTATCGCCGTTGTTACAAGGAAAATCGAACAAACCAGCATGATGCCATCCCAAAAAGGAATATTAATATGGCATATCCTGATCAGAAGATAATATTGTGAGGTAAAAATTATAAAACGTATGATGCTAAGAACTACAGCATTAAATAACTCGCTGAACGAATAGCCTGTATAGACATCAAAATGTGCCCTGAACTCTGCGAATTTTTTGGGAATAAGTTTCTGAAAAAGGCGTTTCAGCCAGAATACCCGGAAATATAGGATGATGACCAATGCGGTAAATATCACTGAAATCCCCAGCAGTATGTAGTAGATAAAGAGTTTGTCCCGGAAAGGATCGTTGTGTAAGTTGGCTACAAAGATAAAACCGGCTACTGTCCCGAATAACATAGTTGGGATCAGTTGGCTGAGGCTCCCCAGAAACGTAATAAAAATTCCTTCCCAGCGGTTTGCCTTGTCCAGAATGAATGCCCGGGCAAAATATTCACCGGTGCGGTTGGGCGTGAACGAACTCGTTGTGAGTCCCGCCCATACGGCCATAAAAGAATTAACAAAAGATACTTTTTCGATTTTTTTTATAAGGTACTGCCACTTTACAGCTTCAAATGCCCAGTTGAGAAACATCATCATAAATACCACAATTAAAAGTACAATTGAACGCTGGTCAGAAACCACGGAAGCAACCCCGTCAAGTAATTCCGAGACATTCTGTTTGTAAAACAACCTGTATGCAATGAACCCAAAAGAAAGAATAATTATCAGTATTTTTATAAAATAATTACCGGTTTTTGTTATTTTTGTTTTAGGCATTTAATATTGTTATTGTGAGTATCGACAGAATAATACTTGGTATCGACCCCGGTACAAATATTTTAGGTTATGGGTTAATTCATAACAAAGATAAAAAGATTGAACTTATTACAATGGACGTAATAAAATTAAATAAGCTCACCGACCCTTATTTAAAGCTGAAAGAAATATTTGTACAGGTCCTCGGCATCATTGAGAAATATAAACCTGATGAATTGGCAATTGAATCACCGTTTTTCGGGAAAAATGTCCAGTCTATGCTTAAGCTTGGCCGTGCGCAAGGTGTTGCCATTGCAGCGGGCCTATACAAGTCGATCCCGATTTTTGAATATTCTCCGCGTAAAATCAAACAAGCTATTACCGGTAAGGGTGCCGCATCGAAAGAACAGGTGGCCTCCATGCTGGCACGGATTGTCCGCATTGAATCCATGCCCGATTATCTGGATGCTACGGATGCCCTGGGCGTGGCTGTGTGTCATTATTTTCAGAAAACTCCGGCGGCAGATGCAAAATCGTATACCGGATGGAAATCATTTGTTGCAAATAATCCGGGGAGGGTAAAATAATGGAAGCAACCAACCTTAGTCATACAGAATGCATTGCCAGCCACAGAGTTTTCAGTGACCCTTTAAAGTTTTATACGGAACTGCTGGCTGATATTGAAAAAGCCCAGAAAACCATTTGTTTTGAGATTTTTAAATTTGTAGATGATTCGATTGGAACCCGTTTTCGGGATGTCCTGACAAAAAAAAGCAAACAGGGCGTAAAAATCAAGCTGATGATCGACTCGTGGGGCGCTTTGGTGCCTGCTTCGTTTTTTGATGAACTTATCAGGAATGGCGCACAAGTCAGGTATTTTATGAAGCTCAAATATAACCTTGATGCATTTACCAAGCACCACAGGCGGAATCACCGGAAGATTATTGTTATCGATGATCGGGTCGTCTACCTAAGTTCGGCTAATATCAATGAATATTCGTTGAATTGGCGTGAACTGATCGTTAAAATGGAAGGGAAAATTGCGCTTACGTTTAAAAAAGCGTTTAACGACAGCTGGAAAATATATAAAAAAAACACGTTTAACATACGCCGGCATACCAGCACCTTAAGTTGTGGTAACCTTAAAATCATCCGTGATGTCCCGTCACTGACAAGGCAACGCGTAAAGAAAAAATTTGAAGATCTGATTAAACATGCCCGTACACAGATTATTATTGAAACCCCGTACTTTCTCCCAGGGTATTACCTGAGGAAATTACTTATGGATGCCGGTAAACGCGGGGTGGATGTGAAGATCATAACACCGAAGCAGTCAGATGTGGGATTTGTAGATGTGCTACGGAGTAAATACCTTGGAATACTGCACAAGAATAATGTGAAGCTGCTTTTTTTTAAACCTTACAACCTGCACGCAAAACTAATGCTCGTTGATAAAAAAATATTCTGTTTCGGCACCTCAAATTTTGATTACCGCAGTTTCAGGTATATGTACGAAGTGATGCTGGCAGGAACCAACGAGAGCCTGATGCAGGATTTGCTGGTGCATGTTAATGAAACGTTGGAAGACTGCGTGGAATTTGATTATGAGCTGTGGAAACGCCGGCCTGTATTGCACAAGTTTTTCGAAAATCTATTAATACCTTTCAGGCATTACTTATAGGTGCTCTGACTTTGTGGAATTCCTATAACCCTCCCGGCAGTGCAAAAATACTTTTTATAATAATCCTCATCAAGGCTGTTGATCACCACGCCTCTTTTGGTAGAAGCATGAATGAACTTGTTGTCGCCGAGATAAATACCCACATGTGAAACCTGGCCGTTGTAGATTTTAAAAAACACCAGATCGCCCGCTTTTAACTCGTTCCTGGGTATCTCTTTCACGTTTTTCAGCTGATCGGCTGAACTGCGGTACATTTTTATTTTATATACTTCATTGAAAACGGATAACACCAACCCCGAACAATCGGTTCCTTCTTTTGATTTACCGCCATACAAATATGGAACACCCAGCCAGTCATATAAACAGGAAAGCAGCGATAAATCTTCACTGCCGTTAAAATTAATACCTAACTTTTGGGAATAGAAGGTGTAATTTGTATTATTAATGTTGGTATCATGGTGGCTTACAACTACTTGATGTGAAGTTTTGCACGATGATAATGCCAAGATTGCCAGGAAAAAAAACAGTATATAATATATGCGGGATGACCTCATTGACAACAGTTTGCAGTATTCAAATTTACTGTAAAAAAAAAAGAGGCCTGATTCAGACCTCCATTTTTTGCAAACATCCCGTTGTTAACTAATTAATATTTGCTTTTTTTCTTTCAGCTTTTCTTCCTCTTTTTTGGGAAGGTTCAGGCTGAGCACACCGTCTTTGTATTCGGCTTTTATTTTCTCAGTATTAATACTCTTGGGCAAAACAAACGAGCGGCTGAAGCTTCCATACACAAATTCTTTACGGGTGTAGTTTTTGCCTTTTTCTTCTTTTTCTTCCTGTTTTTCCGATGAAATTGTCAGCATGTTGTTCTCCACATCAATTTTAAAATCTTCTTTTTTCATGCCGGGAACTGCAAGTTCAAGTTCGAATGAATTTTCATTTTCAACAATGTTGGTTGCCGGAACATTGAAATTGTTTTTACTGATAAAATTCTCAGCATCATTTTCAAAAAAGCTGTTAAACATATCCGAAAATACTGGATAGTTGTTAAATCTAATAAGTTTCATGGTTTTATCCTCCTTTTTTTTAATTAATAATTTTAAATCTTTAAACCGCCTTTTTCAAACTCTATGCAAAATTTATTATCAATACACTTATTTTTTAAATAGCATAAAATCAGATAGTTGTAAATAATGATTAGATAATTTATACAGCCAAAATGACAGTAAGAATAATTTCAAAAGCGCCAAAATGGCGCACACATAAATTTGTATGTTTGCAATCGGTTAATAAACAGGTATTTATAATTGAGGCATAAAAACAATTAAAATAGAGATGAGTAGAAGTCCACCCAAGGGAAAAAGATTTATAGAACATTTAAAATACAACGCATGGTCAGTGGTTCACTAATGCTGATTTGGAAAAATTTTTCTACCTTTACAAAAACAATATTATGAAAAGGAAACTTGCCGCTTTTATTTTTTGTTTGTTGGTTGTAAATGTTTTACTCGTGGCCCAGAATGCTATAACCGGCGATTCCATTACGCATGAACTATTTGGTACGATTTCGGCCAAAAAGGGAGCCAAAATAAAAATCGCACTTGACGAGGTAAATCAAAAATTGCCGCAAGTCAATACTGCCGGTGATTTAATGAAAAAATTCGAAAAGGAACTTTTGGGAACCCTTATGACAGGCTGGCTTACTATTGGTAAAGTCAGATTTGATGGCAAAGAAAATATGACTGCAGGATTTACACTCATTGAAGAGAAAAGTGTTATTACCGTCGATGGGGTCAAAGAAGATCATTTCATCGCGGGGCAAAAAGTGAAATTCAGCTGGAAAGAGCTCGCCACGGAGGATGAAAAATTTTTCAATATGGGTATGAATGAACTTGATAACAACATGATCAAGGCGCTGGGTTTTTTTAAACAGGCGGTAGCGGTTAATCCCGGACATGCCGAAGCCTGGAACATGATAGGGATGATACAGAATGAAAGCAAGGTCTATGATTCGGCCGTGTTTTTTTATACAAAGGCATACCAACTGGATACCTCTAATATTAAGTACATAAAGAACATTGCAGTCACCAATACGTTTCTGAATAATTTTTCAGATGCGTACTGGTTTTCATCAAAAGCGGTGCTGCACGGCCCGGCAGATGCGGAAGCACGTTATTTGCGGGCGATGACCTATTTTTATTTATTAAACGAAAACATATCGGAAACACAGAAAAAGCAAATTTTATCAGATCTTGATTATGCTGTTTCCGTGGATGTAAATGACTCATTTTACATCAAAGAACGGATGGTTATCAGAAGTTATTTTAAGGATACAGCAGGCGCTTGTGAAGATGCCAAAAAATATAAGGCGATTGAAGGAGAAGCTGGTGATGAATTTGTAAAACAATATTGTAAGGAATAGCGTCAGGGGTAATATGAAAAAGTTGTATTTTATCATTTTCATGTTTATTCTGTCTGGATCTTATGGCCAGAAGTTTCATGGTGGTTTTTTTGCGGGAATAGCAGCTTCCCAGATTTCGGGTGATCAGCTTGCCGGATTTTACAAAGCCGGGCCATATATTGGGGCATTTTCAAACTATAAATTCGATGAAAAATCAACCTTGCAGCTTGAACTGTATTACATCTTAAAAGGCAGTAGTAAAAATCAACGGCCGAAAATCAATGATTATACCATCTATAAATTAAATCTTCATTACGTGGAACTGAGCCTGTTATACAAATGGAATTTTTCAAAACGCTTCTGGTTTGAAACGGGTCCGGCTCTGGGGGTACTAATGAAAAATAATGCTATAGAAAAAGACGAATATGGCATTGTAAACGATTCGCAGCGTCCCCGGTTCAACAGTTTTGATTTTTGTGGCATTGCAGGCTTAGGTGTCAACATAATAGACCACCTGAAAGCCAATATAAGATACGAGAATTCCATTATTCCTGTACGCGGATCGGAAATTCCGTACTGGAGAATTCAAAAAAGGTGGCAATTGAGCAGTAGCATAACCATATCGGCCATTTACGAAATATGACAATTAAGAAAATCATAGTCGGTGTCACCGGTGCCAGTGGGGCCATATACGCCCAGGCATTGTTACGTAAAATAGAACTAATTAAGGATCAGGTTGGTACCCTCGGTATTGTTTTTTCTGAAAATGCTCTAAAAGTTCGTGAATATGAATTGGAAAATTCTGATAAATCCTTGCCAGACGCAAAAGTTTATGGTAACAAAGATTTTTTTGCCCCCTTTGCTTCAGGTTCTTCGCAGTATGATATCATGATTATTTGTCCCTGTTCCATGGGAACCGTTGGCCGTATTGCTCATGGTTATGCTGACGATTTGATATCACGCACAGCCGATGTCATGCTAAAGGAAAATAAAAAACTGATACTTCTTGTTCGCGAAATGCCTTATAATCTTGTGCATATCGAAAACTTCAGATTGCTTGCCCAATCTGGAGCAATCATTTGTCCGGCATCCCCGTCATTTTATTCAAAACCTCAGAGTATTGAAGCCTTAGTCGGTACCGTAATAGACAAACTGCTGCTTCTGGCAGGATTTGACGTTAAAACCTTTAAATGGGGTGCTGAACAATAAGAAAATATGCTTTAAAAATCAGAAATTGTCATCATCATCCGTTACAGGCTTTTCCGGTGGTTCGTGTTCGTCTTCATCGGAAGGTTTGACCTCTGCTTCAGGAATATCGTCTTTGGCAAATAATTGTTCAGCAATTTTTTCATCCGTGGCAGTGTCTATTTTGACATCCACTTTTATAAGATAGCTGGCGTCTTTTGTGTCAACTGTTATAGCATGAAAAAAATCGTTATTGGGTTTGGTGACTTTAAAAATGTGATCCTGAAAACCATCAGGATATTTTTTTTGGATTGCTTCAAGGACTTCAGGGGTGATGTTATTGAAGTGGACTATTATTCTCTTTTTAGTTTCCATAAAGTTTGTTCAATAAATTAGTATACGGTTTTTTTTAAAAAAAATTGCCCTTATCAAAAAACGTACCGGTTTATATAAAAAAGATTGTCAGAAAAAATTTAAAACAAAACTTTCACTGACAATCTTATACAGACCTTATTTATTAACGGATCAGCATCACCGATCCTGAATATTTATGTTTTCGCTCGGTATAATCCTTATATGTCACTACCCAGGAATAGACACCACTGTCCTTGACAATTTTACCGCCAATTTTGCCATCCCACCCAACATTCACATCTGTGGATTCAAACACAAGTGTTCCCCAGCGGTCAAAAATCATCATATTGAACGTGCTATTATCAATTCCGGTTCCTTTCACTACAAATGCTTCGTTGATCCCGTTACCTTCTGGCGTAAATGCATTAGGTGCATAAAAGGTAATGCTTTCTTTGATGTAAATACTGTGTCTGGCTGTATCCCGGCAACCATGCTCACTTACCACATATAAAGTGATATCGTAAGAGCCGGTATCAGTATAATGATGCATCGGGAAAGTTTCGTTGGAGGTAAGGCCATCGCCAAAAATCCAATAGGACCAGAAGGTAATGTCAGACATATTGTCAAAAGCAACCCATGATTCAAGAATGTCAGTTATTTCCGGCTCAGGCCTGAAATCAGCATTTGGTTTTGGGAAAACATCAATCATATCTTCCACGGTCAGCGAATCAAGGCACCCGTGATTTGATGTGACATAAATGGTTACGTCAAACAGTCCCCAATCTTCAAATAAATGGATGGGATTTTTAATGGTATCCATAAACCCTCCATCGTGATAATCCCATAGATATGTCTGTCCGGAATCAGCAGTAGTTTCGTAAAACTGGACAAAAAGTGGCTGGCAGCCGCTGTCGGGTTCCGACTCAATATTAATCTCCGGTAATGGCCAGAGTTCAATAAGTGTAGCGGTATCGCTGATACTGCAATTCAGAAGGTCCGTAGCAACCACCCAATAAGTGCCTGCCGGCAGGTTGCTTGCGACAGAATCAAATCCTCCTATTGGATTCCAAGTGTAAGTATATCCCGGGGTGCCACCGGTAACATGTGCAGTAATTTGTCCATCAGATCCGCCAAAACAGGTCACATTTTTTGGTTCGAGCGAAATATAAAGCGGTGGGTCAACATTGCTGATATCTATAGTATCATAAAAATAACAAGGCCCGGAATCATAAACGGTAACATAATAGGTTCCTGCCGCCAGATTTGAAATGGAGTTTGTGGTATTATTAGTGGTTGTAGAGTCGCCGGTCGACCAGATATACGTATAAGGCGGGGTGCCATTTTCAACAAATGCTGTAATCACGCCGTTGGTGTCACCGAAACAGATGATTTGCGTGGTAATATCCGCATGCATGGTCATTGGTGGATTAGGAATGATCTGCTCATTGGCCATAATGGTATCAAAGATGCCGGTCTGATTTGGTGTCCATCCTGCCAGTTGCCAGGTGTTGTTATACCATGTAATTGGGATATATCCAAGCGGAAAGGTCTGGGAGAATAAAGGCCCGATGTGAATGGTGAGGTCTGTGGGCTGAACAACAATTGCCGGAGTGCACACCTCAGGCATGCACACTGTCTGCCAGCAAGTATCCGGGCCAAGAGATTTTTCGGGGCAGGGTACAGGGATATCAATGCAGTATTCCGGAATACAAACATCGGGCATAACTGGGAAGGAAGGCAGGTTGATCCAAAATTCAAAAGCCGTGATGTTGAAATAAAAAGCCATGCTATCCCAGGTGTGATTGGTGAAATCATTGGTCAGGTAATGCTGGATACCCATATCCCATACAGGATATCCGTCGCAGGGGTATTTGAAGTTCAGGTCGTAATCACACATTATGTCAATTACGGCCGAATTTCCTGATGTAATGACCGAATCCCCGTTATCCGGGTCAGTTTCAGTATAAGGGACACTTGTCGGGAATGTAAATCGCGTCCAGACATCAGGGCAAAGTGTAAAATCTTGCTGCATATAGCTGTCAAGCCCGAAATTAAGCGATAATAGCGTATAATCAATCGTAATGCCGCCGCCAAGATCGAACGTGCCGCTCATGAAATCACAAATCTGAACGATGATCGGGCCTGCAGGTGGCGGAATTAATTGGGCAATCGCACTTAACAATTGAATAATATCAATATTCAAATGCAGCCAAAGGTCATCCCCGGAAGCATAAAGGCATTTATCTGTCCCCAGCCAGTCCGTTGTTTCAACATATGGGATGTCTATAAAACCGGTAAGTCCGATATCCCACCAGTCTTCAATAATGATAGGCAAGACATCGTCATGGCAAATTTCGAAGAAAAAGCCGTTCCAGCAAGGATAGGCCACTTCCCCGGTTTGAGAGTTCAGATAAAAAATATTGATAGAGTCGGTCGGCAAATTCAGATGTATTACATCAAAGGTGATGCAATCCCAGATGCATACTTCGGCAGAAATGTTCAGGCCAAACCCAAAGAAAAAGTCAAGCTGGATGATTCCGGCGGTTGGAAAATGGGTTGTGAGATCCCATCCGGGTTCAACAGCATATTCCGTGTTTATCGTAACCCATTGCCCGGGATTAAAAGTATAGTTATCGGGAAAAGTAAGATCAATCTCAACAGGATATTCTGCATCGATCGATCCGGTTGTAAAACCATGGATGCTGAACGTGGATGCCGCCTCAACCCAGGTGCCGATATCGATGACAGCACCAAAATCACCACCCAAAATATTTACGATATCACCGACAGAGGTCGTATCACCAAAACTAAGGTCGAATAAATCGATGTCCATATTGAGGGTAAAAGGATCTCCGATAGGCCCCCACATATTCTGGTCGTGTGTAACCCAGTCAACATTATGCGTAACGGTATGTGTTTGCGAAAATACTCTGCCGTTAATGCAGAACATTAAAAAAAGAAAAGAAAAAATTATAAATAAATGTTTTTTCATTTAGTAATGTTTTCGCTAATCAAAATCAACCGATAATAAGCTTATCCTTAATGGGTTAAAAAGCATTTTTCGCGCAACTACCGGATAATTTGCACTTATCCAGATGGTACGGTTATAGTCCCCGGTAAATAACATAATCCGCTCGTATTGAAGTTCTTTGCTGCCATCTTTACTTTTCACCGTAAAACTAACCAGATAAATGACAGCATCTTTATTCTTTGTTGTTTGAACATTCTCTTTAGCGATTAACTTTACACCCTGAGTTTCCAGGTATTCTTTTGTCATGTACTGGGCAACAATAGGGTAGGGTGTTCCCGTGATTTCCTGAATTGAAATTGATGCTCCGGCGCCTTCGTGCATGAAGCCAAATTTTCCGTCGTTCAGGAAGGGTTTAAAGTAGGCAGGCGGAACCATTCGGATATCGCTGTTCGGTATGGTTACATAAGCATTGAGAATGGAATCCTTCTGAGCCTGGCTTAATCCTTGTGCGTATGAATTATAACTCAAAGAGATAGAAACAAATATAAGTAAAATTCGAAAGATATGAATGGTTGTTTTATTCATAAGGAAGTCAATTGCCAAAACTCATATACAAATGTAAAAGAATAATTGATAAAAAAGAAAAATCGATCATTTTTTTAATATTATTCTTTTGCAGATTATTAACGTTCAAAATTAATTTATACTTGGTTATTTAAAAATAATTGTAAAAAATAGTTGTTACATTTTTATTATTTTTTCTTTTATGCTTTTTCCGTTCAGGGATATGGTTATGAAATATATTCCATTAGAAAAATCCTTTAAATCAATAAATTGCTGCCCGATTTCCGTTCCATACATATCGGAGAATAGCACTTGTCCTTCCATGTTTTTGATACTGATTTCAACCGGTTCGGAATTATTTTTTATATCAATATAAAGTAAGTCTTTTGTCGGATTTGGGAAAATATTAATGGTTGCATCCGGTTCGGAAATTGAAATTCCGGTATTATCAAGCACGGTGATGGTAATGTTATCGGTTGCAGTGCAGCCCCAGCTGTCGGTAACAGTAACTGTGTACATATGTGGCCCTATGCCTGCATCGGTTCCAACGACAGTGATCACTTGAGTATTGGCTCCTGTAGACCAATCATAGGCAGTAAAACCACCTCCTGCATCGATATCGATGGATTCGCTGTATAAAAATATGGAAGTATCCGGGCCCAGATAAACAGTAGGTAATGAATGCACAAAAAGTTGAATACTATCCGACATGACATCCGGGGGACAACTATTTTGAATGTGGCACCGATACCATTTTCCATTTAAGGTCATGGGGACATTATCGATTTGGTAAACAGCAGATACTGCTGTTGGCCCGGGAGCATTAATCCATGCTGTGTCACCTGAATATTTAGTTTGCCACTGGTAGGTTAAATTTCCACCTGAGGCGACAACACTTAAAGATGTGTCTGAATTCAGGCAAACATGTGTGTTTTGAGGTTGTGTGGTAATAGCGGGGCTCGTATTGACAGAAAGTGTAACAACGTTGGACGTTGCTGGTGGAGGACATCCGCCCGTAACAATACAACGGTATTTGTACCCATTCATGGAAGGTATTATCCCGGTGATGGCATAGGTTGTGGCCGTGGACGTGCCGGGAGCGTTATGCCAGGTGGCGCCACCATCAGTGCTTTCCTCCCATTGGAATGAAATACCGGTTCCAGTAGCGTTAATTGTGAAAGAGACGTTTTGGCCCTGACATGCAGCCTGATTACTTGGTTGGCTTGTTATCTGGGGCAGTGCCTTAACGGTAAGTAATACATCAACGGTAACGGTGTCGGGGTCACAGTTGCCCGTAATGATACAATGGTATTTATATCCGTTCAGGCTGTATGATGTGTTTGTGATGGAATAAGTCGATTGTGTGGCAGTTGTTCCTGTACAATTTGACCATGTACCTGCAGGCGGTTGCTGTTGCCACTGATAAGTAATGTTGGTACCGCTGGCATTAACTGTAAAGCTTGCAGTAGCATTCTGACAGATGGTAACATTTACTGGCTGGCCACTAATAGTGGGTGGTGTACTTACATGTAATATGGCATTTTGCGAATTTACAGATTGGGTGCAGGCAGCAGATATGACGCACCTGTAATAGTAGTTATCCTGAGACTGAGAAACATTTGTGATGATGTATACAGAATCATTATTAACATTTGGTGCGGGATTCCAAAGAACTCCGAACGTTGAGCTATATTCCCACAAGTATGAAACCGGATAACTTGATTCCACAGAAACAGAAAAAATTGCAGTATCACCAGCACATACAGTTAATGTCGAAGGCTGGCCGGTGATCTGAGGCCTGATTATTTCATAGGCTCCGATATCAATACGGTTACCGGAGAAACGAAGATTTCCGCCAAAATCAAATAAAGGCAGTTTTAAACCGGAAGTGTCTGTATTCCCTTTATTGTAAAGATGTGAGCATGCATCAAGCGCCCAGTTGGCGGCTATTCCCGAATAGGATATTCCTGCACCGGCAGATGGGGCCATAAATGCAGGTATGGTATCAATATTACCCTGATAAATTCCATTAAAACCAACAAATCCATTTTTACCCATAGCGGTTGTATCTCCCTGCACATCGCAATAATAGAACTTCGGAGCACTTAAGGTGTCAAAGATGTATGCCTGATTACCTGAAGAACCTGCCACATTACTGTACAAAACCGTATTCGAAATCTTTGGAATAGCATTGGCAAACATAATACCTCCACCGTTGACAGCTGTATTATATGAAATGTTGGAATTGGTTATGTCGGGATTGGAACGGTATGTATACACTCCACCGGCATCAGTTGTTGCAGCATTATTTACAATTATGCAATTGATTATTTTTGCGTTTGAGGTATCACAGGTGATTCCACCCCCAATGACGGCATGCGAATTTGAAATCATGGACAATTTTATTATAGGTGTGGAAAACTGGGCATAAATGCTGCCACCAGAATAACTTCCGTTATATCCAAACAAGCATTTTGTTATCTGTAAGTTGGAGGTTGAATCACAGAAAATAGCACCACCCTTGCCTGCCCCCATATCGGAATTATTATAAAGGAACAGGTTGTTATTAATAATCAGGTTGGCATTTTTAGCGTAGATGGCCCCGCCACTATATGCATAATTTGATTTAAAGAAAGAGTTGCTTATTTTTATTTTTGAAAAATTGCGGCTAAATAAAACACCACCAAAACCAGTATTGTTTCTTGCATAACTGAACCGGCAATATGAAAATTTAGAAGTGTCGTTTCCAGTAGCGGTATTGTTATAAATAATTCCACCCCATCCGGTGGTTGTGTTTTTGGAGGTGAAGATGATACTGTCGGATTGGGTTGCATTAGCTAAAATTCTTCCATTCACATAGATGGAATAGTGATCCTGAAATTCAACATAAACTTTAGGAGAAATCGTTAAGGTAATCCCGTTGTTAATCAATACGTCGCAGGTAATTTTTACCGTGTCGGCATTCCAGACGGTGTTCTGCGAAATTGTACCGCAAACGTTTTCGATCTGCTGACGTTCATAAGCTCCGATGTCTATCCGTGCCATATTGATACGGGGTTTACTTGCAATATCAATACCTGCCAGCTTGAGGCCTGTGGTGTCAGGTGTTCCTGCGTCCATACAAGGCGAAGTTTGTTTTATCAGGTAGTTGTGCGATACGGTGTCTTCAAATTGAGGAAGTAACGCAATATTATTACTGTATGTGCCGGTATAGGTCTGGGTTCCCTGTATTCCAAAAGCTGCAAACCCACCCTGGATATCACAATAATAAAAATTAGGATCGCAAAGGTCTGTCATCAGGGCAACCTGCATGCCAATGCCTGATCCGGTATTGCTGTATAAAATATTGTTTTTAAAGGTAGGGCTGGCGTTGATACAGGATAGTGCGCCACCATGGGTTGCTTTATTAAAAATTATAGTATTGTTATTGAATGTCGGATTGGCAACATAACACCCTGTTCCGCCTCCTAATAAACCCATGTTATGTCTGATCAGGTTGCCATTGATCCGTGCAAGGGTGGTGTCTGTGCAAAAAATTCCGCCGCCGCCACTACTTGCAAAATTGCTGATGATAGCATTGTTATAAATCTGGGGCGCTCCCGAACTGATATAAATTCCGCCGCCGCTGGTACATTTATTATTTGTAAAAGTATTGTCGTGTATCAAACCGCCGCATTTTTTTAAATAAATCGCACCCCCGTTTGATTTGGTCGCATTATGGTCGAAGGTACAGTTTGCGATGATAAGTTTGGAATAATTGTTCACATAAATGACCCCGCCATTAGCATCTTCTCCGGTCCCGTTAGCTTTGCCATAAGTAAAATTACAAAACATGATCTTTGAAGTATCTGTGCTGGTATTGTTATAAAACCGTATACCGTACCATCCGCCTGTACTTAAAGTCATATTGGAAAACCCCGTGGTGTCGTTAATAGTGAAATTAATAGGACTATTTTCGATACCTAAAGCAAGTAAAACCCCGTTAATATTGAGCTTGTAATGTCCCTGGAAAATAATTCTGGTGCCCGGGTTTATGGTTAAGGTTACGCCACTGTTCAACGTAACATCCCCGGTAATATAAACGGTATCTGCCGACCAGACTGTATTGCTTGCAATCGGGCCATTAAAATAAACATTTGAGGCATGAGTATGAACCCCTGACATCAGGAAAGAGCTGATTACAGCGAACGTGAATAATGCTTTGGATATGGTACGTTTCATGATTTTATATTATTTTATCTTATTATTGTAACTGTTCCTTCAACCGGTTTACTTCCATTGCCAGCATCGAAAATAAAATAATACACTCCATCAGAAATACCTTCGGCATTCCATGTATTACGGTAATGGTAAGCATCAAAAACCTTATCTCCCCAACGATTGAAAATGGTTAATTTATTATCGGGGTATTTTTCAATATTTTTAATTTCAAAAACATCATTAAACCCATCGTTATTCGGTGTGAAAATATTTTCAAACTGAAGCACATCGTCAATTACTTCAACCTTGTGGATCGCGGTATCTTTGCATCCGAAGTCTGAAGTAACAATCAGGGTTACAAAATAAATATTTTCGGCCGAGAACGAGTGGAATGGGGAAGGAATGTCAGAAGTATTGGCTGCCCCGGATCCGGGATCGTCAAAATTCCAGTCCCAGAAAGATGCAAAAGTGGATTGATCATCGAAAAATACCGTCCATGTTGGATTTTCTGTTTTCTTTACCACACTCGGATCCACAGTGAATTCTGCTACTGGTTTTGGGTGGACAAGAATATATCCCGGTTTGTACATAGTACTGTCACAACCATAGATTGAAACAACCGTCAGTGACACATCAAAGGTGCCATAGTCCTGGAATATATGTGTCGTGTTTTTGATAGAATCGTGAGCAGTACTGTCGTAATAATTCCAATCATAGGATTGTCCCTGGTCGGGGCTCAACTCGCTGAAATTCACCACCAAAGGCTGGCAACCTTCTGTTACATCAGCCGTGAAATTAACAGGAGGTAACGGGTGCAATTCAATCAGTGTTATGGTATCCGAACGATCGCAGTTAACAGAGTCAACAATGTTTAGAATATAAGTCCCGTGAGGGAGATTCGCCGCAGTATCAGTATTGCCTCCAAAGGGCACCCAGTCGTAAGTATATCCTGGTGTTCCGCCCCAGACGTCGGCAACGATCATGCCCGTGCTGTCGCCTGCGCAGTTAATATCAGTACCCGTGAGGGAAATGAAAATTTCCGGATTAACATAATAAATAATAAGTTGCTCTGTTGAAGAGCAGCCATTTACGTCGGTGACTGTCACCATATAGTTTCCTACACCAACGGTAATAAAGTTGCTGGTGTCGCTGGTTGTTGCAGAATCACCGGTATTCCAGACATAGGTGTAGGGCGGTGTCCCATTGATGGCATAGACGGTTATTACAGCATTGGTATCACCAAAACAAATGACGTTCGGACCGTCAATTTCGGTCGAAAAAGGTTCGTTTGGGTACATCACGATTTGATCAGGTATAACAGTGTCATATAAACTCATACCGCTATTATCAGGCTGAAATCCTGCCAGTTCCCAGGTTTCGTCAAACCAGGTGATCGGGATATAACCTAACGGAATACTGACATCAATCAAAGGCCCGATGGTATAACTTAGATCTGGCTGTGGAGTGGTTGCAGGAGTACATAGTTCCGAAAAACAGATTTCCTGCCAGCAGGTGTCAGGGCCTAAAGATTTTTCAGGACACGAAACAGGTACATTGATGCAATATTCCGGTATGCAGAAATCAGGCAAAATAGGGAAAGACGGCAAATTGAGGGTGAATGTAAAGGCTGTAATTACAAGATTAAAAGTAATACTGTCCCAGGTGTGGTTCCTGAAATCATTATCCATCGAAAACCGCACATAGGCAGGTAAGCTGCTCGGCATATCGCATGGTAGTTCCAGATTTAAATTGTGATCGACCTGGAAGGTAATGCTGTTTCCATTTCCTGAACTTACCACAGTGCCTGAACCCGGTATTGTTTCGGTGTACGCATAATTGTTCGGAAATGTAAGATTTGCCCAGATTGTCGGACAGAAAGATAAATCCTGAACCATGTAACTGGTGACTAAAAGGTCCAGGGTCAGCAAGCTGTAATCAATTGAGATCCCGCCGCCGATATCTATGGTTCCGTTGAGCAGATCAAGTATGGAATCCAGGCTCGGATCAAAGGCGCCTAAAAATGTGAGTATATTTAAATCGAACCACATGAATGCGCTGTCGCCTTTAGCATACAGGCACTTATCATTGGCCAGCATGTAATCATCGGTTTCGACATAAGGAAGAGTAATCGTCCCGCTTAAACCGATACCGCCAAGATTGTTGAAAACCAAGGGTAAAATAGTGTCGTGTGCCATGTAAAAGCCAATTGCCGGGTCATACCATGGGTAAGTTATGGATGCCACACCATTGCTGTCTGAAATATCAAAGAGTAACGTGGTGTCAAGAGGCACCCCAACTTCAAAAACATCAAAAGAAGTGCAACTCCATATGCAAACGGTGGCATCAACATCGGTGTTGAATCCAAAATACAAATCAAAAGAAACATGTCCTGAGGTGGGAAATTGCGATTGCAGGTACCATCCGGTATCTACCTGGTAATCAGAGGCAATGGTTATGGTTTGTCCCGGATTAAAACTTCCGGCTTCCGGATAGGTCAGGTTGATGGTGGTTGGATAATTCACATCAATCCATCCTGTAGTGAATCCTTCAATGTTGAAATTTGACCCCAGCCTTAACCAATAGTCTATGGTGAGCAGTGCCCCAAAGTCGCCACCAAAAATGTTCTCGATGGATCCGGCTGTTACAACGTCGGCCTCGTTCACATCAAATAAATTAATGGATGTGTCCATAGTAAATGCCGAACCGGTGGGCCCCCACATATCCTGGCTTTCGGTATGCCACCTTACATGGTACGTTTGAGTCTCAGTCTGTGAAAACAGGTAGCTGGGAAAAAATAATAGAAATAAAATAATTGAGGCGTATATTTTTTTCATGCTAAACAGTTTGATTAATTGATAATAACTGAGGTGATGGAGGTTTTCATTGTTTCCTGAATCAATTTTTTAATGATCACAGGGTAGTTGGCAACAATATAAACGGTGGTATTTTCATTGCCTGTTATTAAAACCATTCGTTCAAAGTCAACATTGGTGGTATTATCGTTACTTTTTATGGAGAGTGCTAATGTATATAAAACGGCATCCAGTCCGGAACTGGTTTTCAGTTCTTGTTTATCCATTAATTTAGCACCATCCTGTTCCAGGTTTTCAGCATTAAAATGATCAGCTGAAAAAACAAAAGGGGAGTTTTTAATCTCATTGATCATCAACGTTGATGCGCTGCCCTTGTGCAGAAACCCATTCTGGCCCTGCACTTTTTCAAAACCTACCGGCACTTCTATCGTGATATTATCAACGTTTGCCTTGAAAAATTTGGGCTTCGTTTCAGTTGTTTGTGAAGAACAGCCCCAGGATACAAGTATCAGCAGGATTGTAAGGATTTTTATTTTCATGTATTTAATATTTCGAAATTTCGGAGCATACTATCGGGAAACAAATTTATTAAAATAAAACAATCAAGTTTAATAAAAAACAAAAAAAAAAAATAATTTTACAATGAATTTTACATTTTTAAAATATTCAAAAAAAATTATTCATGATGAAAATAAAAATTATCGCCGCATTTATAGCAATATCTTGTATTTCAATTTATAATAATTTATTAGTTGCCCAAGAAAAACCTGAGGATATCACCAATCATTTTTTTGAATTATTCCAGGAAAAAGGCTCTGATGTTGCTTTTGACTATGCATGGTCCACAAATAAGTGGCTGATCGCCGATACCATTTCCACACGGGATACAAAGACCAAGTTTAAAAAAGGCATTGCTATGCTTGGCAAATATTATGGATTTGAATTGATAGACAAAATTAACCTGACCGACAGTTATGTGCTTTTTGATTATCTGCTCAAATTTGACCGGCAACCTCTGAAAATCTCTATCATTTTGTACAAACCTGATCTAGCCTGGCAGATCATTGATTTAAAATTTGATCCAAAGCTAACGGATGATATTGAATCGAAAAGAAATTAAGCCTGAAAATTTACCTGCGTTATTTCTTATAGAAAAGATACTGAATAATAATGATAAAGGTCATCGTGTAAACTACGTTTAACAAGGCATGCCACAAAGTTCCGAAAAATTCGGTGAGTCTGAAAACCTCAAGGTAAAAAAGACATACATGGTGAACGGTTGTCAGTATAAGTGAATAGGTAAAGAACCATTTAAAACCAAGATTTTTTATTCCCGGTTGTATCCCGGGCTCATATTCTTGTTTTGCAGAAACTGCATTTTGGGTCCATGGCCGGATAAAACCAATCAACACGGTGGCGGCAGTATGTATTCCCCCGGTGTTTGAAAAAAAATCCATAGTGATCCCCAGTGCAAAAGATGCAATCAACAGAAGCCATTTTGGCGTTTCGAACGGAAGAAGCATAACAAACAAAATGTAAACGAAAGGTGTTATGTATGAAAAAACATGAATGTTGTTAAACACCAAAACCTGAAAAAACATCAGAACAATAAAACGGATAATATTTCTGAATATCAGGTTAGTCATTCTGCGATTTTTGTTTAAGTGAGTCCAGTTCTTCTTTCATCAGGGATTTTATGACATAAACATTTGAGATCTTATTAAACTCTGTAGTCAAACGGATTTTTATATCATAAAAATCGTTTCCTTTGTTGACATTGTAAAGGTAAATGGTACCAATAGGTATTCCCCCCGGAAAAATCATAGAGTAACCACTGGTTACAATAGTATCGCCCGACAGGATTTTTACATGTGTCGGAATGTCTTTCAATTTGGCGGTTCTGTAATCCCCGCCTTCCCAGACAACCGTACCGATATAATTATTTTTCTTTATTTTGGCAGATATTTTTGATTTCGAATGTAATACAGAGGTTACCGTGCTGAAATTTGAAGAAACATCCTTAATGATTCCTACAACACCCTGTGACGTAATCACTCCCATTTCTTTACGGATACCCTGGCTATAACCTTTATTTAAGGTCAGATAGTTGTTTATCCGGTTAAAGGTATTTGAAATAATAGTAGCCTCTGTAAATTCATACTGTTGCTTATAAAGCGTATCGTTGATTACAAATGTTTTGTTATTGATTGCCGAAAAAGAACTTCTCTGGGAGTTTCTAAGCAAGGCATTTTCCTCAGCAAGCATTTTATTGATTGTTTTTAGCGAAAAGTAATTTGTAATGTTGCTTTGTGTTTTGTATATGCCGCCACTGATGGCATTGGCCGAATTTATAAAAACAGACTGCTGGTAATAATTACTTTTTACAATAAAAATAAATGCAAAAAACTCCAGCAATAAAAACAGGAAAAAATTAGCATTCTTTATCAAAAACTGGAGCAGGGGACGCATAAAATAAAATTACACACGGAAAGGTTCCGGATTTTAATTACTGCCGAAATTACAAAAACCTACTTAATAAGGAACGGAAATTTATCAAAATTCTTCAACGCAATAGCAGAACCGCGTGCAACGGCTTTCAACGGATCTTCTGCCACATGCACAGTGAGTTTCGTTTTCAGGTGCAGCCTCTTATCAAGCCCGCGTAACAAGGCGCCACCACCGGCCAGGTAAATCCCGGTGCGGAAAATATCGGCAGAAAGTTCAGGCGGGGTCATGTCAAGTGCGTTAAGAACAGCCGTTTCAATTTTTGAAATGGATTTGTCAAGTGCATGGGCTATTTCGGCATAGTTTACCATGATTTCTTTTGGAATACCGGTAAGCATATCACGGCCATGAACAGCAAAATCTGGTGGGGGATTGTCAATTTCTGGTAACGCAGCTCCAACCTCCATCTTAACCCTTTCGGCGGTACGTTCCCCAACATTCATATTGTGCTGTTTTCTGAGGTATTCTTCAATATCTGCATTAAACTCATCGCCGGCAATACGAATGGATTTGTTGTTTACAATTCCACCAAGAGCAATAACGGCAATTTCGCTGGTTCCACCACCGATGTCAATAATCATGTTCCCGTTTGGTTCCAGCACATCGATGCCAATACCAATCGCCGCAGCCATGGGCTCATGTATCAGGCGTACTTCTTTTGCTCCTGCCTGTTCTGCCGAATCCCTTACAGCACGTTCCTCAACTTCAGTAATACCCGATGGTATGCTTATAACAGCCTTAAGTGATGGTGGAAACAATGAATGCTTGTTGTCCATCATTTTTATAAATTCCTTGATCATGATTTCTGCCGAATGAAAGTCGGCGATAACTCCGTCACGCAAAGGCCTGATAGTCCTGATATTCTGATGGCATTTGCCATGCATCATCTGGGCTTTTTTCCCTACCGCTTCGGTTTTCCCTGTGAGAAGGTTTACAGCAATAATGGATGGTTCTTCAACAACAATTTTATCTTTATAAATAATAATGGTGTTGGCGGTTCCCAGGTCAACGGCAATTTCTTTTGTAAATAGCGATAACAATCCCATATTCGGTTAAATTTATTAGTGTTTAAAATGTCTGAATCCTGTAAATACCATCGAAACATGATGCTGATTGCAAAATTCGATGGAGGCACTATCCCGTACCGATCCGCCGGGCTGGATAACGGCACTGATCCCGGCTTGTGAGGCAATTTCCACACAATCCGGAAAAGGGAAAAACGCATCAGATGCCATTACAGCTTTGTTTAGATCTTTCCCAAATTCCTGTGCTTTACTGATGGCTTGCCGCAAGGCATCCACACGTGAGGTCTGGCCGGTTCCGCTTCCCAAAAGCTGGCGGTTTTTTGCCAGAATAATGGTATTGGATTTTGTATGTTTTACAATTTTATTGGCAAACAACAGATCGTCAATTTCTGAAGGATCAGGTGCCTTTTCTGTTGCGGTTTTCAAATCGGCCTGCGTTTCGGTTTTCAGGTCCTTGTCCTGAACAATAACACCATTCAGCAATGATTTGAATTGTGTGGCCGGGAAATTATTGCTCTTTTGCCTCAGGATGATCCGGTTCTTTTTCTGAAAAAGGAGTTCAAGAGCCTCTTTCTCAAAATCAGGAGCAATCAGCACTTCAAAAAACAAGGCATTGATCTCCTCAGCAGTTTCTTTATCAATGGAACGGTTGGTAACCAGGACCCCGCCGTACGCTGAAACAGGATCACCGGCGAGAGCGTCTTTCCAAGCATCCGATAGTTTTTCACGACTGGCCACCCCGCAGGCATTCGTGTGCTTTAAGATAGCAAAGGTGGTTTCTTTGAAATCCGAGATCAGGCTCACCGCAGCTTCAATGTCAACGAGGTTGTTGTATGAAATACTTTTGCCATGCAGTTGTTCGAAAATTTCATTCAGGTTCCCAAAGAATACTCCTTGCTGATGAGGGTTTTCACCATAGCGGAGTTCCATTGACTGTGTGTAACTTTTCTTGAATGCCGTGATCTTGTCACTCGAATTAAAATAATTGAATATGGCCGTATCATAATGTGATGATACATTGAAAGCCTGAGCAGCAAAGTATTTTCGGTCCTCCAGCGATGTAAACCCGTTTTTTTCTTTGAGCAATTGTGCCAGCCTGCTATAATGTTCGGCCGATGGAACAATCACCACATCGTTGAAATTTTTTGCGGCTGCGCGTATCAGTGAAATGCCCCCGATATCGATTTTTTCAATGATGTCTTCTTCTGAAGCGCCTGACGCTACAGTATCTTCAAAAGGATAAAGGTCAACGATGACCAGGTCGATGGAAGGAATTCCAAAAGCTGCAGATTGTTTCACATCGTCTTCGTTGCCCCGCTGGTAAAGGATTCCGCCCATTACTTTTGGATGCAGGGTTTTTACTCTTCCGCCAAAAAGCGAAGGATATTCAGTGAGGGATTCAACAGATATAACATCAGGGCAAAAATTCTTGATATAATCCAGAGTTCCTCCGGTGGAGTATATTTTGACACCTAACGTTTTAAGGTTGTCGATGATCTCATCAAGACCCGTTTTGTGAAAAACTGATATTAAAGCGCTGTTAATCTTAATCATCTGTGTGTTTTGTAAAAAATTATGCAAAGTTCGGCATTTTAAATGATAAAAATTCTTTTTTGTAATTAATATTTCTTTGTTTTAAAACAGGGTGTAAAAATTTTACCGATGTCGCTCATTTTTCAAATTACTTTTCAATGGTGATCCAAACAATTTTGTACTTTTATACCGTTGTTGGTTAATGGCACGTTTATTAAATAAAACCTTTAACGATAGAAACAGCTCAATGTTACTGTTTTAACAAAAATTAAATGATACTCTTTATAAAACTCCTGAGGGAAAGTTTTTTGTCTGCATTTCAGTCGATTATAGTTAATAAACTGCGTACTTTTTTATCGTTGCTTGGCATTACTATCGGGATTTTTGCGGTAATATCGGTTTTTACCATCGTAGACTCCATGGAAAATACTATTCGAAAAAATATTGAATCGCTCGGAAACAATGTTTTATTTATCCAAAAATGGCCTTGGTCGTTTTCCAGTGATTTCCCGTGGTGGAAATATTTCAACCGCCCTGAAACCAGGTATTCCGACCTGACCGAAATTTTAAAGCGATCCAACAGTATTGAGTCTGCCACTTTTATTATTTCAACAACAAAAACCTTGACACACCTTCAGAGAAGCGTTGATAATGTTGGTGTTTCATGTGTCTCGCATGATTATGAAAAAGTGTTCCCTGTAAAATTAAGCTCCGGTCGTTATTTTACACTTCAGGAGTCAAACAGCGGAAAGAATGTGGTAATTATCGGCAGCAACGTCGCTGAAAGCCTGTTCGAAAACCAGGACCCAATTGGCAAGCAGGTAAAGGTCTTTGGCAGAAAACTTGAAGTGATCGGCGTTTTTGAAAAAGAAGGTAAAGACTTAATGGGAAATTCACCCGATGATCAGGCATTAATGCCGGTGAATTTTGCCCGAAATGTAATTGATATCAGCAGCGAATATTATAATCCGACCCTCGTGGTTAAAGCCAGGCCCAATTATTCCAATGCGGAGACGATAGATGAACTTACCGGAGTGATGCGTGCAATCCGTAAACTCAAACCCGGCAGTGAAGACAATTTTTCGATAAACGAACCCGATGTACTTACAAAAGGCTTCGAAAGCATTTTTGGTGTAATATCAATTGCAGGGTGGATCATTGGCGGCTTTTCGCTGTTGGTAGGCGGGTTTGGAATTGCGAACATCATGTTTGTTTCTGTCCGGGAACGTACGCACATCATCGGGATACAAAAATCGCTGGGCGCCAAAAATTATTTTATCATGTTTGAATTTTTGTTCGAAGCCATTATACTTTGCCTTGTTGGCGGGCTGTTCGGACTGCTACTGGTGTATTTTGGGACCCTTATTGTTTCCGGCGCCTTTGATATGGAATTAACCCTGACGGCGGGCAATATCATACTGGGCGTTTCCGTCTCAGCTCTTATAGGGCTCGTTTCCGGTTACATCCCCGCGTACATGGCTTCCAAACTCGATCCGGTTGTGGCAATAAGGACGGGAAACTAATTCCGGACACCCTTTACCACCATTATTTTACCGCTCGATAAAACTTGTGATTTATTATAAATCCGGTACAGGTAAATGCCGTCGGATAATTCGCCGCAAGAGACCGTAGTGGTTGTATTGCTTATTTGTTCTTCCTTTAGTTTGGTGCCATAAATGTTGAATAATTCAAAATTCATGGATCCTGTATAATTCCGTTCAATTTTAATCGCAAAATAGTCGGATGCCGGGTTGGGTATGATGGAAAATTTATTCAGTGCAAATTGTTCATTAAATCCGGTGCTTAAAATTGTTGCGCAGTCATAAGGTGTTCCCCAGGTTTGTGTGCCCTTTTTATAATACACCAAAGTGCTTTGAGATAAATAATAATTATAGTGACATAGGAAGTCTGCACCATAAATTCCTTTGTAATATTTGTTTGACCCTGTACAGGCGTCCACGGTCGGATATCTCCAGCAGGTATCACTTGTGTTCCATAGAGTTATATCAACATAAGGCGTCATTTTTCCGATAATGCCACTTTCGTGAATAGTAAGGTGATTTGCCGAAAACCCGCTTTCATGGTCGAAATAATACGGCTCGTTGGGAAGGCGGTTAAAATCATCTTCGTCAGCACTGTTTAATACTTGGCTTACGATGATCGTGTCATTAAATGCAGTGAAAGTCTGGCTGGATGAATCGTTATCACTGTTTTGATAATAATATCTATGTTTCGCGCATCTTTTCATTAAATACTTTATTGTGTCTGGTGAATTTGAGTGCAACGTGTCCAGGATATTATAAATAGACCACGATTCACTTTCATGGTATGGATTAGATAATAACCAGTCATCCTTGTTTAAAATGTACCTGTGAAACTCATCCCCAATGGTATATGTGTATGCATCTCTGAGCGTTAAGTTCTGAATTCCGGCTTCCGGATTACTCATTCCCACTAAGTTGTAATTAATATAAACATATTCGGAAGCATAATCAGTTGCATACAAATTATCCGGAATGTCATAAAAATCGGGCAATCGGATCAACCCGTAATGTTTGCTCAGGGTAATTTTCTTTCCGTTGATTTGCAGGATAGTACTATTTAAAGTGATTGTTTTCACAGAATCGCTCAATCCGAGAATTACCGTGTCTTTTATTCCCGTGACCGTAGCTACAACATTCCCCTGATCGCACATAACCCATGAGTCACCGATATTAGCCAGAGCTTTGATACGGATACTATCATTCTTATAATTGATAAAAATATTTTCACCATCCGGACGGATAATTATCATTTTACCAATCCATGAGCTTTTAAAAGGAGAATAGCAATCGTAATTATTTTTTTTTATCACCGGGAAACTTTTTAAAATGGTATCATTTCCATTTGGAATAACAGAATCGATCCGGTATGCAAAATAATCTCCGAAGGTATCATTGCTTTTGTACAAAAAAACTCCATTGGTGCGTATGGTGCGCCATTCCTGCGAAAGCGCCAACCAGTGGATGTGAATAAAGAAAATGAGCAGAATGAAAATTCGTTTATTCATAAGCAATTTTATATCAAAATTAATAAAAGATATTCAATATTACAAATATAGAAGTATTTGTAAATTAGTGCCTGCTTGATTTGAAATAAATCATGCCAACCGTTCTTCCAGATGTTTTTTTGAGATGTATTTAACAGGGTACCAGGCAGCAAAAAAACCAATGAGGCCTACAATCAGCAGCACATAAACAAAATCAAGAGGTAAAATCTTTACCGGATAGGCTTCCATCACAAAAGTTTCCCCGGAATTAATGGTAATAAAACCGAAGGTTTGTTGCAACCAGCACACAATACCCCCGACAACCAGTCCCATTAAGGCCCCTAGGAAAGTGATCATCATGCCTTCGGTGAAAAAAATATTGCGTATGGTTTGATTGCTGGCTCCGAGACTTTTCAAAACAGAGATGTCTTTCCTCTTGTCAATGATGAGCATGCTCAGCGATCCGATAACATTAAACGTGGCAATCAGCAATATAAAAGAAAGGATCATGAACACCGCAAGTTTTTCAGACTTCATGATCTTGAACAATAATTCTTCCTGCTGAAACTTGTTTTTTACTGAAAATTTATCGCCAAGCAATGCCTGAAGCTGCTTTTGAACCACTTGCGGATCGGCTGGTTTATCCACTTTAATTTCAAGGGCGCTGAGTTGTTTGTCGTATTCAAGCAATTCTTTTGCAAAGCGAAGCGGTACGATCATGTATTTCTGGTCATATTCCTGTTGCACTGAAAAAATCCCGGAAGGCTGTATCAGCATACTGTTGAACGCTTCCACAGGATTGATAGTGCTGCCTTTAAAACGCCGGGGGACATAAACCGTCAGGGGATTTTCGTAATCATTAAGGCTAAGCCCAAGATTGTATGAAACGCCCTGCCCGACGATGGCGTAGTTCTGATCACCCTGTTCCAGCAATGCATCACCATAAACCATCATGGAGTCAATCTGGCTGGTATGTTTAAAATCACTGCTGACAGCTTTGAGGGTGCAGATGTATTGTTTGTCAAGATATTTTACAAGAGCGTTTTCTTCGATTACTTTTGTGAGATGGCTTATCCCATTAATAGTTGAAATTTTATTAAAGGAAATATCATCTTCATTAAACGTCTTCCCGGCAACAGCCACAACTTTCAGGTCCGGGTTGAAGGAATTAAACATGCTGACCACCAGGTTTTCAAAGCCGTTAAAAACCGACAATACAATGATGAGTGCTGCAGTTCCTATGGTAATTCCGCCAACCGAGATGGCTGAAATAATATTAATGATGTTATGCGATTTTTTCGCAAAAAGGTAACGCTTTGCTATGTAAACAGGAACTTTCAAGTTAGTGTTTCAGCAGTTCGTCAATATGGTCGATGTAATCAAGGGAATCATCAAGAATGAATTCCAGTTCGGGAATGATACGTAATTGATGTTTCAGCCGGGTGCCCAGTGTGTGGCGCAATTCCTTGCGATTTTCATTGATTGATTCGATAAGTTCCGCTTTGTTTTTTATCCCAAACAAACTCAAATAGATCCTTGCATAGGAAAGGTCTTTGGTAACTTTTACAGCTGTGACTGTAATCATGGCGTTGCCTGCAATTTTTTTTGCCTGATTAAGGAAAATGTCGGCCAGTTCTTTCTGAACTAAGCGCGAAACTTTATTTAGTCTTATATTATCCATCAAGGCAAAGGTACATATTATTTTATTAATTAACGCTGTGGTTTTTAATTCAGGTTATGCTGAATTTTTTAATAAATAGGGTAAATAGACATATGATGAGGAAATTTTAAGAGTTTTATGTAAGAGCTATTAATAAATGCTACATTTTTTATCGAATTTGCGCAAAACGCAATAATAAATTAGTGATCCACTAAGTAAGAAATTAGTAAAAATGTAATTGATTTCAGGGAATCAACGATTCATTCCGGAGTTCACTTAAATACCTTTATGATGATATTAGGTTATTACGGTTTTGTGTGTTTGCTAATCGGTTATTAAAAAGTTCTCTGGTCAAGAGACTATTGAATTTTTAATCACCTCTTTCTGTAATAAATTATGAAAAATATTTTATTGATTATGAAAAAACTTATGAAGCACTTAACCTCGATAAAAATTCCAGGATGTATTAATATTCAAATTAATAAATTAAAATATAATAATAAAATACATAAAAATTGTTTATAATGATAAACATTGATTTTTAAAAAATAAATATAAAAATTAACAACTTTTAACTTGGCTTAATTGAGAATTCAACCTAAATTTGTAAAAACTAGATAAAAATTTATAAGAAAAATTTATTTGTTCGTGACAATATAATTGAATTTTAACTTGCTTTTTTAATTTTTTTTGCTTATGTTTGTTATAATATAAATTAGAAAAAAAACACCAAGTTTTATCTTTTTATGTACGTTATAATGAAAAACCTTTTTATCAACAAAAATGAAGCTTATATATCACAGTTCTTGATAAAAAAATAAGGCTTTAAACTTTTAAAAAGTAATGCCTATGAAAACACTATCTACCCCTAAGAATTGGTTTTCAAAAAAAGCTGTTCTTGCTGTTTGTTTAGAACAATCTAAGCGTCTAATATTCAAGAATATAAATAAAATAATATTATTTATTTCAATTGTGTTTCTGTTCTTACCCGGAAAAACGTATGCTCAGTCAGGTAACTGTGATCCAACCGTACCTTTTTATGTGTGTGATTTGACTGGCAATCCGGGAGGAACCTGGAATTCACCCAGTTTTTCCAGAAACGATCATTGTTGTGGAGTTACCAACCCCGATAGATGTGCAGAATTTGAAATTATTTTAGATCCATCTTCGGTAGGTATCATTTTTAGCATTGTTTCGGGTGCTATACCTCCAGGGGCATTATTTTATCAGATAGGTTGTGGACCTGCAACACAAGTTGGTACAGGAATTTGTTTGAGTGGGGTCGGGCCTCATTATTTGACGTTTTGTAAACCTGGGAACAATCAAAATGTTTATGCAATAACAGCAATCCCAGGCCCTTCTGTTCCGGATAGCACCATGGCTTCATTAGCATGCCCGGCAACAATAACTGCTGTTGGTTACAATCCGGCATCAATTGTTTGGACTGATATTACCGGAGGGGGAATTTATAATTCATACTTAAGTTGCACGACAGCTTGTTCAACGATTGTCGTTACACCTCAACCAGGCCACCCTGCCTATGTAGATTACCAGATATGTGGCGCCCCTTTAGTATCGGGATGTGGACCTGCTACAATTTGCGATACTGTAAGGGTATGGATGATTGATGATGCTGCCTTATCTGTAAACCCAAATCCGGCAGAATTTTGCGCCAATGAAGGCGGAATAACCTTAACAGGCAACCTCAATAATGGGTTAGCCCCATACACTTATTTATGGACAAACGGTCCAAATGGTACTGGTGCTGTGGTGGATAACGACAGTATTTATTATGCAGTAACATCCGGAACCTATTCATTTATTGTGCGGGATGCAAGGTATCCTTCTTGTCCTGGTACCTATATTAATGTCCCTGTAATAAATCATCCTAACCCTGCGGTTGTTATTGATCCGGTTTGTTCATCCGTTTGTTTAGGGAATCCTGTTACCTTTAACGCCAGCGGAGCTTTAACATATAACTGGGCTCCTTCGGCTGGATTGTCTTCTACAACGGGAAGCACTGTTATTGCAGATCCATTGGTTACAACTACCTATACCGTTATAGGTACCGATGCTTTTGGGTGTACAGGCTCTGCCTCTGCAATCTATACTCCACTTGCCTTACCAACGATTGAAGCTGGGCCTGGAGATACCATTTGTTATGGAAGCTCTGCACAATTGAATGGTAGCGGAGGATTGGTTTATAACTGGACACCTGCAGCAAGTTTAAATAATCCAAACATTTCAAATCCAATAGCTTCTCCTACATCTACTACAACTTATTATTTGTCTGCTACTGCACCTTCAGGGCAAATTATTAATAATGGTGATTTCAGTTCTGGAAATATGGGATTTAGCAGTTCGTACAATTATTCCAGCAATTTATATCCAGAAGGAAATTACTATGTTGGCACTAATCCAAATTCATATCATGGTGATTTTTCTGCATGCGGGGATCATACGACAGGAGCGGGGAATATGATGATAATTAATGGTGCCAGTGTCGCAAATGTTACAATTTGGTGTCAGTCTATCACGGTTTCTCCCAATACAGATTATCAGTTTTCAACATGGTTGGCAAGTGTACATCCTACGGCCCCTGCTATATTACAATTTTCTGTGAACGGGGTGCTTCTCGGCTCACCTTTTAATGCATCTTCAACGACTTGTGTCTGGCAACAGTTTTTCTCCTATTGGAATTCCGGAAGCAATACTACTGCAACGATTTGTATTGTCAATCAAAACACAACAGCTACCGGAAACGATTTTGCCATTGATGATATTAATTTCGCCCCCTTATGTGAAAACACGGATTCAGTCACCATCGTTGTTTCTAATACTATTTTAACAACTGCAAATACAAACGTGACATGTAATGGCGGTAATAATGGCTCAGCATCGGTAAATGCTATTGATGGTTTTACTCCTTATTCATATGATTGGTCGAACGGTGATACAACAAATAACATCAATAACTTGGTCGCAGGTACATATACCGTTACAGTTACTGAAAATATTGGATGCACTACAACTGCCTCGGTAGTTATCAACGAACCCATGCCATTATCAGCCGCTATTTCTGCACAGACCAATGTTTCATGTTTTAGCGGTTCGGAAGGCACAGCAACTGTGACCGCCAGCGTTGGGCCTGTACCTTATACCTACTCCTGGAGCACCGTTCCGGCCCAGACCACGGCCATCGCCACGGGCTTAGCCGCAGGAACCTACACCGTGACCGTCACCGATGCCAACCTCTGCACCACGACCGCCACCGTTACCATCACCCAGCCTGCTGCAGCCTTATCAGCCGCCATCACCGCCCAGACCAACGTATTATGTTTTGGTAACGCC